>Ga0116231_10004476_pt1 | contig 28274 bp, 26 predicted proteins | sample S1TSphgellanicum_2_FD_89695 | JGI IMG/M metagenome (GOLD analysis project Ga0116231, IMG submission 89695) | Host-associated microbial communities from peat moss isolated from Minnesota, USA - S1T2_Fd - Sphagnum magellanicum MG | ecosystem: Host-associated > Plants > Peat moss > Unclassified...
CGCAAAATGTCCAGGACGGCGCTGCATTCCGAGGCAGCGCGATCAGCGACGCGGATACCGTACCAAAACCGTTGCGCGCGGGGAGGTTGAGCGCGGCTTCCCACGGCCCTTCGCTGTCGGCGAGCAAGCTTGGCCACGCCATGAACGGCGCATCGGCAAATTTTGGCAGATGTCTTTTGATCCGCGGCATCGCCACGTCGTTGGGCTCGCCTGACGTGATCATCACCGTGCCGGCGGGCAGGGGGGTGATGCCGGGCGCACCGCCTTCCAGCCCACGGACCAGAAAAGCGCCCGTCGCATCCGCGATCACGAGGTTGAAGCTGCGATACTGGCCCGTATCCAGGTCCGCGAGCATCGCGCCGGCCGCGGCGGCGCTGGCGTGCGGCAGCGCTCGCACGGGCAGTTCGCCCCGGCTGCGCTTGCCCGCCTGCGGACCCAGCGTGCCGGTGCGGTTGAGCACGGCGGCCACCACGCCGTCAGCGTTCATCGCAAGCCAGGTGCCCCCCGCACTGACATCCCGCCCGCCGACCACGCCCGGCCAGTATGCCGCGGGCGGCAGCGCGGCGCGGGACAACATCTCGTCCCTGTTGGCGCCGATGAACACGCCGTCCGCGCCGATTCTCAGGACAATCGAGCACATCGCGTGCTCAGCCGAACACCCGGGCAAAAATCTCGTCGACCCGTGCGAGGTGCAGGTTCGCGTCCATCGCGGCGTCGATCACCGCCGCCGGCACGCGGCCCGCGACCTCGGCGTCCGCCAGCAGGTTCGCCCGGAAATCCTTCGCATCCGGCGCGCCCAGGCTGGTCCACGCCGCCATCGCGTTGCGCTGCACGATGGCATACGCATCCTCGCGCAGGATCCCGGCTTTCGTCAGCGCCAACAGCACCTCGCCCGAATGCACGACGCCATTGAGGCTCTCGAGGTTGCGCCGCATCTGCTCCGGGTAGACCGTCAGCTTGTCCATCATCCCGGCCAGCCGGCTGAGCGCGAAATCCAGCGTCACGGTCGCATCCGGCGCGATGCCGCGCTCGACCGAGGAGTGGCTGATGTCGCGCTCGTGCCAGAGTGCGACATTCTCCATCGCCGGGATGACGGCGGCGCGTACCAGCCGTGCCAGGCCGCAGAGATTCTCCGACAGCACGGGGTTGCGCTTATGCGGCATCGCCGATGAGCCCTTTTGGCCGGCATGGAAAAATTCCTCGGCCTCGCGCACCTCCGAGCGCTGCAGGTGCCGCACTTCGGTCGCCAGGCGCTCGATCCCCGCGGCGATCACCCCCAGTGTCGCGAAAAACGCCGCATGCCGGTCGCGCGGGATCACCTGCGTCGATACGGGCTCCACCGCGAGGCCGAGCCGTGCCGCGACGAAGGCTTCCACGCGGGGATCGACATGCGCGAAGGTGCCGACCGCCCCCGACAACGCGCAGGTCGCGATTTCCGCCCGCGCGGCCAGCAGCCGGGTACGGTTGCGCGCGAATTCCGCGTAGTGCCCGGCGAGTTTCAGTCCAAAACTGGTCGGCTCGGCATGGATGCCGTGGCTGCGGCCGATGGTCAGGGTATGCTTATGCTCGATCGCCCGGCGCCTGAGGGCCGCCAGCACCTCGTCCACCCCGGCCAGCAGCAGGTCGGCGGCGCGGGTCAGCTGCACGGCGAGGCAGGTGTCGAGCACGTCCGACGAGGTCAGGCCCTGGTGCACGAAGCGGCTGTCCTCGCCGATGGCGCCGGCGAGCCAGGTGAGGAAGGCGATGACATCGTGGCGGGTCTCGCGCTCGATCTCGTCGATCCGCTCGACCTCCGCCGGCCCGAACGCCGCCATCGCGACATCGCCGCGCGCGCGGATGGCCGCCGCCGCCGCCGCGGGGATTTGCCCAACTGCCGCCATGCCCTCGGCGGCGAGCGCCTCGATCTCGAACCAGATCCGGTATTTCTCCTCGGGCGACCAGATTTGCATCGCCTGCGGGCGGCTGTAGCGGGGGATCATGAGGGCTCCTGTGAAACGCGAAACCCGGCGTACCGCCCGGTATTTGCATTGACAAGCCGGCGGCGGGCCCGCACGTCCGCGTGGTGACGGACGTTTTCACCCTCGGCCCCATCCTGCTCCAGGTGCTGCTGATCGACCTCGTGCTGGCCGGCGACAACGCGGTCGTCATCGGCCTCGCGGTCAACAATCTGCCGCCGGCGCAGCGCCGCAAAGCGATCTGGGGCGGCATCACGGCGGCGACCGTCATCCGCATCGCCTTCGCCCTGGTGGCGCTGAAGATGCTGGCGCTGATCGGGCTCACCTTCGCCGGCGGCATTCTGCTGCTCTGGGTCGTCTGGAAATCCGCGCGCGAATTGCGCGAGGCTGAGGACATCAAGGTGCAAGCCGCGGGCGATCTGCGCGCCGCGATCTGGCGCATCATCGTCGCGGACATCTCCATGAGCCTGGACAACGTCCTCGCGGTCGCGGGTGCCGCGCGCGCGCACCCGCTGATCCTCGCACTCGGCCTCATCGTCTCGGTCGCGCTCATGGGCCTTGCCGCCAGCCTGGTCGCGAAACTGCTGCACCGGCTGCCCTGGCTTGCCTGGGTCGGCCTCGCCATCGTCCTCTACGTGGCACTCAGCATGATATTCGAGGGCAGCCTGCAGATCCTGCACCATGCGCATGGTTGAGCGCGCGCCGCCCCCGTGCTTATGCCGCTGCGCAACCGGGGAGCGCGCATGAACGGAAATATCGCCTTGATCGTCGCCGCCGGCCGCGGCCACCGGCTCGGCGGGCCGCTGCCCAAGCAGTATCTCCCCTTGGGCGGTGTGCCGATCCTCAGGCGCACGATCGAGGTGTTTCTCGCCCATCCCGACATCCACGACGTCCAGGTGCTGATCCACCCCAACGACATCGACCTCTACGCCGCCGCCACGGCCGGCCTTGCGATCCGTCCGCCGCTGTTCGGCGGCGCGGCGCGGCAGGACAGCGTGCGCCTTGGCCTCGAAGGTGTGGCCGCGGCTGCCCCCGCGCATGTGCTGATCCACGACGCGGTGCGCCCGTTCGTCTCGCACGCCACGATCTCGGCGGTGCTGGCCGCCCTTGCGCGCGTGCCGGCCGCGATTGCCGGTGTCGCGCTGACCGACACGCTCAAGCGCGTGGAGGCCGGGCGGATCACCGCCACCATCGACCGCGCCAACCTGTTCCGCGCGCAGACCCCGCAGGGGTTTCGCTACCCGGATATTCTGAAGGCGCACCACGCCGCACGGTCGCTCGGGGTCGAGCTGACCGATGATGCCATGGTCGCCGAGCATGCGGGCCTGGCTGTCGAGCTGATCCCCGCGCCCGAACAAAATTTCAAGATCACCACCGAGATGGACCTGGAGCGCGCCGAGATTATGCTACGCCATGGTAATTAACATCGGAGTGCAGCATGAACTATGAGACCATCCTCGTCGAACAGCATGGCCGCGTCGGCCTGATCACGCTCAACCGGCCGAAGGCGCTGAACGCCCTGAACGCCCTGCTGATGCACGAGCTGGTGACCGCCGCGGAGGCCTTTGATCGCGCGCCCGAGATCGGCTGCATCCTGCTCACCGGCTCCGACAGGGCCTTTGCCGCGGGGGCCGACATCAAGGAGATGCAGGCGCAGAGCTATATGAGCATGTACCTGCACGACTGGTTCAGCGCGTGGGACCGTTTCGCCAATCTGCGAACACCCTCGATTGCCGCTGTCGCGGGATTTGCGCTCGGCGGCGGCTGTGAGCTTGCGATGATGTGCGACATCATCCTCGCCGCCGATACGGCGAAGTTCGGGCAGCCCGAGATCAAGCTCGGGATCATGCCTGGCATGGGCGGCTCGCAGCGGCTGACGCGCGCGATCGGCAAGGCGAAGGCGACGGAGATGTGCCTCACGGGGCGGATGATGGAGGCGGTGGAGGCCGAGCGCGCCGGCCTCGTCGCCCGTGTGCTGCCGGCGGGCGCCTTGCTCGAGGATGCGCTGCAGACCGCGACCACGATCGCGGGCATGTCCAAGCCGATCGCGATGATGGCGAAGGAGACGATGGCGCGGGCCTATGAGTCTTCGCTGCGCGAGGGCATCATCTACGAGCGGCGGATGTTCCACTCGATGTTCTCGACGAACGACCAGAAGGAAGGTATGGCCGCCTTCATCGAAAAGCGCCCCGCCGCTTTCACACACAGCTAAAGGTCTCGTTTGCACGTGCGTACCCCCCAGCACCCGCTACCAAAAGTCTGTTGCTGCTTTTTTTCAAAAAGGCAGTGCTTCCGTAGTTTGATCCGTACCTGATCATTCTCCCCCCGGCCCTCAAGGAGCCCAATTTCCGGCGCTTCATCACCGGTTTTTCGGCCTCGCTGTTCGGCAGCGCCATGGTGCCGCTCGCCCTTGCGTTCACGCTGTATGGCCGTGGCGACGGCGCAGGCGCGGTTGCCAAAGTGCTGGCGGCGGAGACGATACCGCTCGTTCTCCTGCTGCTTGTCGGCGGTGCCGCCGCCGACCGCTTCCCGCGCCGCACCGTGATGGTCAGCGCCGACCTGCTGCGGTTCGCCAGCCAGTCGATCCTGGCTGTGCTGCTGCTGAGCGGCCACGCGCCGCTCGCCGTCATCATGGTGCTGATGGCGCTGATCGGCACCGGCTCGGCTTTCTATGTGCCTGGCCGCAACAGCCTGGTGCCGCAGATCGTCAGCCCCGCCAATCTGCAATCGGCGAACGCGCTGGTCGCGATCGCGCAATCCTCGGCCGGCATCGCCGGTCCGATCATCGCGGGGCTGCTGGTGGCGGCGGCCGGCGGCGCCTGGGCGATCGCCATCGACGCCGCGACCTACGCCATCAGTGCGTGGATGCTGGGCGCAATGCGGATCGCCGACACGCCGGCCCCGCCCGAGGCTGGCTTTTTCACGCAGCTGGCGGAGGGCTGGAGCGAGTTCAGCAGCCGCGTCTGGCTGTGGGCGATCGTCCTGCAATTCGCGCTGATGCACCTGCTGGTAATCGGTCCGGTCGTCGTGCTGGGCTCGCTCGGCTTCGCGCATTTGCATCACGGCGCGCTCGGCTGGGGCGGGTTGTCAGCGATGCAGGGGATCGGCTCGATCGCCGGCGGCCTGGCTGCGATGCGTCTGCGCCCGCAGCGGCCGGTCCGCGCCGCCATGCTGTGGCTGTTCGCCTTCGCCGCCTTGCCGCTCAGCCTCGGCCTGAACCTGCCCTACCCCGTGATGGGGGCGAGTTTTCTGGCGGGCGGTTTCGGCATCGCCATGTTCGCGGTGAACTGGGATACGACGATGCAGCGCCTGATCCCGCCGGACCGGCTGGCGCGCGTCTCGGCCTATGACTGGTTCGGCTCGATCAGCCTCCTGCCGCTCGGCTACCTGATGGCAGCCCCGATGGCGGCGGCCCTGGGGCGGGACGGCGCGTTGCTGCTGGCGGGCGTGTTTACGATCGTCTCGACCGCGGCGGTGCTGATGTTGCGGGATGTGTCGGGGTTGAGGGTGCCGGCGTAGCGAAGGCCAGGGCTTGCCGCGCGTCCTTTATGATGAGTTTGCGGTGGGGGAAGGCGGCGGCGCACGCGAGGCCATCGGCGCGCCGCGCTCCGTGCCAGTCCCACGCAAATCGCAAAAACGCCCAATCCAGCCGTTCCGGGCAGCCCGCCGCCGCATCCGGCCGCACACGCCCATAACTGCCGGCGATCCGCCGCAGGATGCGCGCCATGCAAAGCCAACGCGGCACGTCAAGGAAGATCAAAGTGTCCGCCGCGGCCAGACGCGCATCGATGCTCATCGAATAATTGCCGTCGATGACCCATGCTGGCAACGCGGCAATGCGCTCGACTTCAGCGGCGAATACGGCCGCCGGCGCACGCTCCCAGCCGCTCCGCCAATAGGCCTGGTCCAGGTGGAACACCGGGATGCTGAACCGCGCGCCGAGGGCGCCCGCCAGTGTCGACTTGCCGCTCCCCGGCGGCCCCATCACCATGACCCGCTGCATTTTCCTCCCCATTGCGGTTTCCCGCCTTAACCACTACCAGACGCCCTCATGGACCCTGCCGCCCAGAACGCTGCCGCCGCCCAGGCGCATATCGTGGCCCGCGTGCTGCCCTACCTGCGCCGCTACGCCGGTGCGACCATCGTCGTCAAATACGGCGGCCACGCCATGGGCCAGGACCACCTGGCCTCCGAATTCGGCCGCGACATCGCGCTGCTCAAGCAGGTCGGCATCAACCCCGTCGTCGTGCATGGCGGCGGTCCGCAGATCAACCTCATGCTCGAGCGCCTCGCCATCAAGTCGAGCTTCGTCGATGGCCTGCGCGTGACCGATGCCGCCATGGTCGAGGTCGTCGAGATGGTGCTCGCCGGCACCGTAAACAAACAGGTCGCGGCCCTTATCAACCGGGCGGGCGCGCTCGCGGTCGGCATCTCCGGCAAGGATGGCGGCCTGATCCGCGCACGAAAACTGGCGCGGACCAAAAAGGACCCTGGCTCGCAGATCGAGAGCGTGCTCGACCTCGGTTTCGTCGGCGAGCCTGCTTTCATCGACACCCGGGTGATCCACGCGCTGACCGGCGCCGGGCTGATCCCCGTGATCGCGCCGGTCGGCACCGGCGAGGACGGCGAGACCTACAACATCAACGCGGACACGGCGGCGGGTGCGATCGCCGGCGCGCTCAACGCCCAGCGCCTGCTGATGCTGACCGACGTACCAGGCGTGCTCGATGCAGGTAAAAACCTGCTGCCGGACCTCTCGCTCGCGCAGATCCGCGCCCTGATCGACGACGGCACGATCTCGGGCGGCATGATCCCCAAGGTCGAGACCTGCATGGAGGCCGTGGTGCAGGGCGTCAAAGGGGCGACGATCCTGGATGGCCGCGTGCCGCACGCGCTGCTGCTCGAACTGTTCACCGAGGGCGGCATCGGGACGATGATTCATAAATAAATAGTTAGTTAAATTAATAGGCTGTTGCGGGTGCAGGCATATTGAATTTGTTGACAAAGGCCCGCGCTTAATACGATCCTGAAAAATATATAAATAGCGCCAGGCGATAGACCGGCGTCCAAGACATAAACGGGTTGGCTGCCGGGATCAGCGAAGACTTCTAACAATATGCACGATTTCGTCACTTAAAGTGGCGCAAACGCTCTGCGTCGTTTTGTTGACGTCCCTCAAGGGTATACGAGAGTCATGGCATGGGATTGAGCGATCTGGTATTTGCAAACCTCCGGGACGCGGTGCACCTAAACCCGCTATTCCCACTCCGTCATATCTGGCCGCATTTTGGCCGCGCCGAAATGCACTTGAACGTGCGCGGATGCGGCGCCATCGGCATCCGCATCGGCCATAGCGACGCCATCACCGTGCGCTCGGTCTTTCGCGACCTTTGCTACGACGTCAGATGTTTCCCCCAGGCTGGTTCGATCATGGCCTTCTACAATGCGACCGTCGCCGCTGGCCAAATTCCCCTGATCATCGACGCGGGCGCCAATATCGGTGCCGCGTCGATCTGGTTTGCAACGAACTTTCCGGCCGCCCGCATCATCGCGATCGAACCTGAACCCCGGAACGCGGAGATCTGCCGCCGCAACGTGGCGCGTTTGCCGAACGTGCAGGTCGTGGAGGCAGCGCTCGGCGCCACGTCCGGCCGAACCGCCATCGCTAACAGCGGCGAGGCAGCCTGGGCGTTCATCACCACCCGCAGCGAGGACGGGAAAATTCCCGTCGTCACCATTCCCGAGCTCGTGGCGGCCGTGCCGAAAGGGCGGCTCTTTGCGGCAAAAATCGACATCGAGGGGTTCGAGTCTGACGTGTTCTCGGAAAACACCGGCTGGCTGGAGGAGCTCAAATTCTTCTTCCTCGAGCCGCATGACTGGTCGCTGCCGGATAAACGCACCAGCCGCGCCTTCCAGAAACGGATGGCGGACGCAGATTTCGACATTCTCGTCGCAGGTGAAAACCTGCTCTACGTCGCGCCCGACCAGGTCGATCCGAGCATTAGCGCGAAAAAGCAGTAAGCAAGCGGTTCTTTTTTGAAAAAAAGAACCAAAAAACTTTTGCTCCCGATGACCGGCAAGCTGCCCTGGTCCCGAGCCAAAATTCCCAAAGTTTTTTTGCTACTTTTTGTTCGCAAAAAGTAGGTCTTGCTTTCGCTAAACCACCCAGAGTCTTGCGGCCGCAAACACGGTCTCAGCAAAACTGACAGCCGCCAGCCCTCCGATCAGCCCGAACCTCGCCGGCGCCGGTTATTTGTTCGCCAGATCGCCCAGGCCGAGGCACAGGGCGATCGCGGGAAACAGCAGGCGTGTGACGGATAGGAGATTCTGGTCGGTCGAAAATATCGTCCAGAGATAGCCAAAATACACGGCCCATCCGGCGCCGGCGACGACGATCGCGCGGCGCGGCAGGACGACCGTCGCCCATGCCAGCCCAGCGGTGGCGAGCAGAAACGTGCCGAAGTTGAGAAGCCTTTGTATGCCTTGCTCCAGTGTCACGACGCCTTCGCGCCATATCTCGGCGTTGATCATGTGATAGCCGGTCCTGAGTTCACGGATGCCGGCGGCGGGCTGGCAAAGGTACCAGCCGGCATCAATGAGCCTGAGGCAACGGAAATGCACGCGGGGGGCGGTGCCCCAGGCTGCCTGTGCCGAGATAAATGCGAAGGCATCGTGAAAGCGGATGGCCTGGTAGAGCATGAAACCAAGCGGTCCCCATAGAGCGAGGACGCCCCATGCCAGCAGCGGCAACAGCCGCGCGCGTTTGGCACCGCCATGCTCCCAGCGCAACAGATGCACGACACCGATGGCAAAGCCGACAAAAATGACGGTAGGCGCGATGCCGCTGCCTAGCCCGAGCCAGGCGGCCGCGCGCCAGTCCCGGCCGGCGAGGTGGTCGCTGAGGGCGGCGATGATGCAGATCGAGATCAGTCCGGTCGGGTAGCCCATGTCGTAGAAACAACTGGCGGGCCAGAGGGCGAAGACGATGGTGGCAAGGGCCGCCGGTCGCGGGGCGAGCAGCCTCTTTGCGAGCCGTTCGAAGGCGATGATGGAGAGCAGGCCGGTGAGCAGCGATTCCAGCAGAATGCACAAGGGAGAAGCAGCACCGGTGAGGCGCATGATGGCGTTATCGATAAGCGGCTGGCCAGGAAAGAAGGCCAGCGTCTCGGTTCGTCCCAGTATTACCGGCGGGTTCCAGCTGTAACCCGCCGCCGCGATGTAGGCGTAAATCTGCCCGTCCCAGTATATCAACTGGTCGGCCACGCCGAGCCGCGGGACCGGCTGGGGCAGCAGCCAGCGGCTCAGCGCGACGGCACCCCCCTGGAGTGCGATCAGAATGGCAATGAGCTGCGGCGCAATCGTCCGGCGGCTGGCTGCAAGGGAGGGGGAAGACATGCGGCGCGTATGCCGCGCGTGAGAACGAAATAAAAGCGCAAATATATCGCTGAGCATGGCCACCACCGCCGCCACGCCCATGCGCACGGGTCACAAAAGTTTTGCTGCTTTTTTCAACAAAGCAGCGCTTCCTTCCTTTTTTCCCTCAAAACAACGACATCTGCATCACCTCTCGCGCCGCCTGCGGCACGCAGAACCGTGACGCGTCGAGCTTTGCCTTGCCCTGCAGCCCGAACTGCCGCGCTGCCCGCTCGAATCGCTTCGTCAGCAGCTCGGCATACGGCCCGGTGCCGGTGAACCTCGTATGGAACCCGGAATCGTTCAGCTGCCCGGCGCGGCTCTGGCGGATCAGGCTCAGCACGTGGCTCGCCCGCTCCGGCATATGCGTGTTCAGCCAGTCGGTGAACAACTGACCGAGCTCGTGCGGCAGGCGCAGCAGCAGCGAATTCGCGCTCGTCGCTCCCGCTTTCGCCGCCGCCTCGAGAATCGCTTCGAGTTCCGCATCGTTCAGCCCCGGGATCATCGGGGAGGCCAGTACACCCACCGGGATCCCGGCTTTCGCGAGCTCCGAGATCGCGATCAGGCGCCGCGCCGGGGAGGCCGCGCGCGGCTCCATCGCGCGGGCAAGCGAGGGATCGAGCGTGGTGATGGACAGATGCACCTGCACCAGGCCGCGTTCCGCGAGCCGCCCCAGAATATCCGCGTCCCGCAGCACGCCGGCCGATTTCGTCACGATGCTGACCGGGTGGTTGAAGCGCTCCAGCACCTCGAGCAGGCTGCGCGTGATGTTGAGCGTGCGCTCCACCGGCTGGTACGGATCCGTATTGGAACCCAGTACGAGGGTGGCCGCCTTGTAGCCGGGGCGCGAGAGCTCCTTCTCCAGCAACCTTGCGGCGTCCGGCTTGAAGACGATCTTCGTCTCGAAATCGAGCCCCGCCGAGAGCCCCAGATAAGCGTGCGTCGGCCGGGCAAAGCAATAGATGCAGCCATGCTCGCACCCGCGATACGGGTTAACGCTGCGGTCGAAGCCGAGGTCAGGACTGTCGTTGCGCGCAATCACGCTGCGGCTCGCATCGCGGATCAGGCTCGTTTGCGGCCGGTTGTCATCGGGTGCTGCATCCCAGCCGTCATCGAACGCTTCGAGCCTGGTCGTCTCGAACCGGTTGGGCGGGTTCTGCGCCGTCCCTCGGCCCTTCGGCGGCCGTCCCCGTGCTGCGCCCTTGCTTTGAGCCGCGGCTGCTGGCACCATCATGTTCATGCTCCGTTCCGATAAAATTAAAATCATTTCACCTTCTGATTGAAGAGAACAAAGAAAGAACACTTTTGCGCGCTTGGCAAGTTGATTTCGCGAGAGGACTATCGTTCATGCTTTGTTTACAAAAAATTACAATCGTTTCACCAACGTAAAGTTGAGAACAGAGGAAGAACTTGACGTTGAGGAGCCTGGTTTCCGTCATCGTGCCCGTCCTGAATGGCGCCGAAACCTTGGGAAAATGCCTGGACAGCGTCGTCGGCGCCGCCGAACTCATCGTCGTGGACGGCGGCAGTACAGATGACAGCCCGTCCATCGCCGCCGCTCACGGCGCGCGGGTGCTTACCGCCGCACCGAGCCGCGGCGGCCAGCTCCGCACCGGTGCCGCCGCCGCGACTTCACCGTTCCTGTTGCTGCTGCACGCCGATACCGTGCTCACGCCCGATTGGGCCGAAACCCTGCCGCAAGGGCAGGCGGGCTATTTCACGCTCCGGTTCGACGACCCAAGCCGCGCCGCACGCCGGCTCGAGGCCATCGTCGCCTGGCGCTGCCGCGCGCTCGCACTGCCCTACGGCGACCAGGGCCTGCTCATCCCGGCCGACCTGCTGCGCGACATCGGCGGTGTGCCTGACATCCCTCTGATGGAAGACGTCGCCCTCGTCCGCCGTCTGGGCCGGCGCCGCCTGCGCGCGCTCCCCGCTGTCGCGACGACGTCCGCCGCGCGGTATCGTGGCGGATACATGCGCCGGTCGCTGCGGAACTTACTTTGTCTGGGGCTTTACTACGCGAAGGTTCCGCCACGACGGATCAAGAAATTTTATAAGTAGCGCTACTTTTTGTGAACAAAAAGTAGCAAAAAAACTTTATGAATTTGGGTCATGGGCTTGTGGGGCGTCGACGCCTATGGGCAGGGTCGCAAAGGTTTTGCTTCTTTTTTTCAAAAAAGAAGCGCTTCCTGGCCTAGCTTGCCGGTCCTCATTCTCTTCGCCCGCGCCCCGCGCCTCGGCCTCGTCAAACGCCGCCTCGCCCGCGGCATCGGCCCTGTTCCGGCGCTGCGCTTCTACCGCAACCAGCTGCAGGCCCGGCTGCGCGGCCTTGGCCGCCTGCGTGGCTTCAAGAAGATCGTCGCCCTCACGCCGCCCGGCGCCAGGCTACGCGTGCCCCCCGGCTGGAATGTGATCCCGCAGGCGCACGGCGATCTCGGCCAGCGCATGCACGCCGCTTTCCACCGGTTTCCCCGCCGCCGCGTCATCCTCGCCGGCGTCGACATCCCCGCCCTCAACGCGCAGGACATCCGCGCCGCCGCCCGCGCACTTCTGCACCACGACGCCGCCTTCGGCCCGGCCGCGGATGGCGGCTATTACCTGGTCGCGATGGGCGCGCGCCGGCCGGCAAAACCGTTCATCAACGTGCGCTGGTCGACTGGTGATGCGCTCGCGGACACGATGTTGAACTTTCCGAATTTGCGCGTGGCGATGATGCGGGAATTGTCGGATGTCGATACAGAGGAAGATTTGAGGACGCAGGAAGCAAAAAAACGTCGCTCCTGAGGGCCGGGAAGCTCGCCGGATCCCGTGGCCCACAGTTCCAAAGTTTTTTGCTTCTTTTTTTCAATAAAGAAGCACTTGCTTACGCCTCTCGTAGCCTCGGCATCAACTCAACCAAGTTACACGGCCGGTGCCGCGAATCCAGTTGCCACACCAGAATGTCGTCCCAACCGTCCTTAACCGCCCCGGTGCTGCCCGGCAGCGCGAACAGGTAGGTGCCATTCGCCACCCCGCCGATCGCGCGCGACTGCATCGTCGACGTGCCGATCTTCTGGTAGGAAAGCATCCGGAACAACTCACCGAATCCCTCGATCGTTTTATCCAGCACCCGCCCGAACGCTTCCGGCGTGACGTCACGGCCGGTGACACCGGTGCCGCCGGTGGTGATCACCACGTCGATCTCGGGATCGCCGATCCAGGCGCGCAGCTGCGTCTCGATCTCGCCGGCGTCGTCGCGCAGGATGGTGCGCGCGAGGATGCGGTGTCCGGCCTGTTCGACGCGGGCCGCGAGCGCGTCGCCGGAGGTGTCGTTGGCCGCCGTGCGCGTGTCGGATATCGTCGCGACGGCGATGTTCACCGGCAGGAACACCGCCGCTTCATCGATCCTGTGCATGCTTGTCAGTTCGCCGCGGCGGTCGCGAAATTCAAGTCCAGGCGCGGAAAGTTGCCTTCGGCCAGCTCATCGAGGCTCGCCGGTTTCAGCCCGATCTCCTCGGCGTACAGCCAGCTATCGGCCAGCACCTGGCGCACGAAGCGGCGGGTCTCGTCGTTCGGGATGGTCTCGATGAAGACCAGCGGGTCGCTGTCGTCCTGCAACTGGCTGTACCAGGCGGCGGCGGCACCCGGCCCGGCATTGTAGCTCGCCAGGATCGCGAGGAGGTTGTCGTTGATCCCCGGCTGCTGGCCGAGATAGCGCAGATAGGCCTGACCGAGGGCGAGGTTGCCGGAGGGGTCGGTGAGCGCGCCCGCCACACCCTCCTGGCGCCGCACATAGGAGGCGGTGACCGGCATCAGCTGCATCAGCCCGCGGGCGCCGCAGCGCGAGACAGCGTCCGGGTCGAACCCGGACTCGGTGCGCGCCAGCGCGTAGACGAGGGCAGGGTCGACGGTGAAGCCGCCGGAGGGATGCAGGGCAGGGAGCGGCAGCCTGGCACCGGCGATCTCGTCGACCGGGTTCGGCAGTTCGCCGGCGACACCGATCGTCACGTCGACAAGCCCGGCCTCGGCGGCGACCGCCATGACCGAGCGCCCGAGTGCGGGGTCGGCTTCGATCTGCGGCCACATCGCCCGCAACGCGAGCCCGGCCTGCGCGGTCTCGCCGATCTGCAGCAGCGCAAAAGCGAGGTGCCCGTCCGGCACGGCGTCCACCGCCGTGATGTCCGCCTCGGTCAGGGTCGCCGCAATGCCCGTCGGGCCAAAGCCCTGGCCGAGCAGGCGCCCGGCGAGCATGCCGTAGAAGGTGCCGGATGCCCAAGCGGCCTGGTGCAACCAGTTGAGATAGGCTTCGGGCTGTTCCAGCCGCAGGGCCGCGCGCGCCGCCCAGAACTGGCTGGCCGCGCGGTCGTCGTCGGAGATGCCCTTGAGTGCCGCTGTCGCGTCGAACACGTTGCCGGCATCGGCAATGTCGCCGCGCACCCAGTCGCTGATCCCCGTGAGGAAACGCTGGTGCCATGTATAGCCGTCGGGAGCTGCCACCGGCACGGCGGCCGCACCGGGGGTTATCGTGCGTTCGGGCAGCAGGCTGACAGCCGGTGCCGCCGGCAGATCGTGCGGCGGGACGCGCTCACGCATCAGCTGGTAGATCGCCGCGGCTTCGGGCTGCGTGCCGTAATGCGCGTACCAGTCCAGCAACTGCGCCGGCGTCGCATGCGCGCGCGACGACAGATACCGGTCCGCCAGGATGGGGCCGACCAGCGTGGTGTCGTCGAGCCGGCCGATCAGCCGGTCGGCGGCAGCGTCCTCGCCGGCTGCCTGCATGGCGAGGATGCGCTGATACATCGCGACAGCGCTGGGCGGCAGCGGTTGCGGCAGAATGATTTCAACATCCGCCGAGGGTGCATTGCGCGGCACCGCATAGGCGACACTGTCCCCGCCGATCGCGCTAAGTGGCGCAGAGGGGGGTGGCATCGATCCCGAACCTTGTCCCGCAAGCGGAGACTTCGCCAGAGCGCCCGTGGGATGCACGAGGCCGAGGGCGAAAACGGATGCCGTGGCGAAAGCCAGCCGGGCGCCGTTCAGGCGGGAGAGCATTTTGAGGGCTCCTCGCATACCAAACGCCCCTACACATCGCATCGGTGAGATGCAATACCTTAGGGCGAGATAAATCTCATTTAATTAGACAAAACTAACGTATTCCATACGTTATCAACCGTTCTTTCGATCACGTTTTCGTGATAATCACCGTTTGGTGAGCCGTGAATACCATTTCGCTATCGCAGCAAGAGCGCCCCGACTCGCCGGAATCGTCACCGCGGATGCAGCATTCATAGCGGAATCGGCAAAATAGGTGGCTCGTTTATGTTCGCTCATGGAGAACCCAAAATACCCCGAACGTGACCGGACGAAATCTAAAAATTTGTATAGGCGGCGCGCCAAATGCTTCTCAGTCAAAGGTTTCTCGCAGCGTGATGAGATCGCGCCATGCCTCCGCCTTGGCCGCCGGCATCCGCAGCAGATAAGCCGGGTGGTAGGTCGGCAGGCATGGCACGGGCGCCGCAAGTCCGGGGATCTCCACCTCGCGCCAGGTGCCGCGCAGCCGGCGGATGCCGAGATGCCGCTCGGGCTCGGGCAACAGCGCCTTGGCGGCGACGGCACCCAGCACCACCAGGTGCCGGGGCTGCACCAGAGCGATCTGGCGCTGCAGAAACGGCAGGCAGACGGCAACCTCCGCATCCGTCGGGTTGCGATTGCCCGGCGGCCGCCAGGGCACGACATTGGCGATGCGGATTTTGGTCCGGTCCAACCCGATGCTGGCGAGCATGCGGTCCAGCAGCTGCCCCGCCGGGCCGACGAACGGCCGCCCGGCGCGGTCCTCTTCCGCCCCCGGCGCTTCGCCCACAAAGACGATTTTGGCGTCATCGACGCCGTCGGCGAAGACCATGCGCGTTGCCGTCTCCCGCAGAGCGCAGCCGGTGAATGCGGCGAGTGCGGTTTCGAGTTCGGGCAGCGTTTGACAGGCGGCGGCAATTTTTGCCGCAGCCGCTGGCCCTGCGGGCAAGACAGCTCGTTCCACCGCGGGGCCAGCCTTCGCCGCTGCCGGCAATTCGCGCCGTTGCGATGCAGCTTCGTTGCGCGCCACCGCCCCGCGCCGGTCCTGCGGCGCGTCCAGCAGCGCCTCATCGGCACCCCACTCAACCTGAAGACGCAGCGCGTCCATAATATCCATCGTATCTACCACCCCGCCATGACATGTTTATAGAACGCCCGGTTGTAGCTGCACACTTTACGACGGCACCGCATTTTACGTATACGTCAAAGTCAAGATAACACCGGAGGATAAATGTCAGATCATCTCGAGCCGCGCGAGGCCATGGAGTTCGACGTACTGGTCGTCGGCGCCGGCCCTGCGGGTTTGTCCGCCGCGATCAAGCTCAAACAGCTGAACCCGGACCTGTCCGTCTGCGTCGTCGAAAAAGGCGGCGAAGTCGGCGCGCATATTCTCTCGGGCGCCGTCATCGAGCCGCGCGCCCTGCACGAGCTGTTCCCCGAGCTCGATGTCGGCAACATTCCGCTCGCAACGCCGGTGACCGAGGACCGCTTCATGTTCCTCACCGCCGCCAAATCCTACAAGCTGCCGACCCCGCCGCAGATGCACAACGAGGGCAACTACATCGTCTCGCTCGGCAACGTGGTGCGCTGGCTCGGCGCCCAGGCCGAGGAGATCGGCGTCGAAATTTATCCCGGCTTCGCCGCCGCCGAACTGCTCGTCGATAGCGGCCGCGTCACCGGGGTTGCAACAGGCGACATGGGCATTGGTAAAGATGGCGCGCCCACCGGCAACTTTGCCCGCGGCATGGAGCTGCGCGCGACCTACACGATCTTCGCCGAGGGCTGCCGCGGCTCGCTCTCGAAACAGCTGATGCAGCTGTTCGCGCTGAACGCGGAGAACGACCCGCAGACCTACGCCATCGGCATCAAGGAACTCTGGGAGGTCAAGCCGGAGAATTTCAAAAGAGGCCTGACCACGCACACGATCGGCTGGCCGCTGAAATCCGACGTCTATGGCGGCTCCTTCATGTACCATTTCGGCGACAACCTCGTCTCGTACGGCTACGTCGTCGGCCTTGACTACAAAAATCCCTACCTCTCGCCGTTCAACGAAATGCAGCGGCTGAAAACCCACCCGTATTTCGCGCCGACCTTTGCCGGCGCCAAGCGCATCTCCTATGGTGCGCGCGCGCTGAACGAAGGCGGCTTTCAGTCGCTGCCGCGCCTCACATTCCCAGGCGGCGTCCTGATCGGCTGTGCCGCCGGCACACTGAACGTGCCGAAGATCAAGGGCACGCATACGGCGATGAAATCCGGCACGGTTGCGGCCGAAGCCATCGCGGAGGCGTTCGCCACCAACCGGCCGGCGGAAGTGACAGGCTACGCCGCGCGCTTGGAGGCGAGCTGGGTGTGGCCGGAACTGCGCCAGGTCCGCAACATCCGCCCCGCTTTCGCGAAATTCGGCCTCTATGGCGGCCTGGTGAACGCCGCGCTCGAAACCTACGTGCTGCGCGGCAAAGCCCCCTGGACCTGGCATAACCACGCCGACCACGACCAGCTGACCAAGGCCGCGCAGGCAACCCCGATCGACTATCCCAAGCCCGACGGCAAACTGACCTTCGACCGCCTGTCCTCGGTGTTCATCTCCAATACCAACCACGAGGAAAACCAGCCGGCGCATCTCACGTTGCGCGATCCCGCCGTTGCCATCACGGTCAACTGGAACGAATACCGCAGCCCAGAGACGCGCTATTGCCCGGCCGGCGTGTACGAAATCCTGGGTGAGGAAACCGGCAACCCGCAACTGCGCATCAACGCGCAGAACTGCGTGCATTGTAAAACGTGCGATATCAAGGACCCGACCCAGAACATCAACTGGGTGGTGCCAGAGGGCGCCGGCGGGCCCAATTATCCGGGGGGAATGTAGTAAGCAAGCGCTTTTTTTTAAAAAAAGAAGCAAAAAACTTTTGCAACGCTAGGTCATGCGCGCGGGCGACGCCGCGCCCATGACCCAAACTGCTAAAGTTTTTTTGCTAGTTTTTGTTCACAAAAAGTAGGTCTTCCCTGCGCCCGCCTTACCGAACAATCTCGTCCGATCCGACATTGCTGACGGCGGCAGCGGCCGGCATGGCCGGCACCAAAGCCGGGGCCGCCGTCACGGTTGGCAGGATCGGCGATGTCGCGACCGGCGCGAGCGCCACCGCTGGCGTGGTCGGCGGCGGGGCGGCAGGGGTGGCCGCGGGTTGCACGGGCGCCTGCGCCGCCGCGATGGCGGAGGCGAACGCCGCCAACAGCCGGTTCACGTCGTCCGGCGGCAGGTCCACGTTCAGCACCTGGCGCGCTTCATCCGTGCGTCCGGCGGCGACCAGGGCGGCGGCGTAGTCCTGCCGGATTTTCGGCGTCGCGTCCTGACCGGTGGCGAGCGGGCCGAGATATTGCAGCGCGTCGGCACCGTCACCCGAGAGGGCGAGCGACATGCCGAGATTGACCTCGGTCGCGAGGTTGCCGGGGTCGATCAGCAGGGATTGCTGGTAGGGCCTGGTGGCGGCCGCATACTTGCTTTGCAGGTCGAGCGCGATGCCGAGGTCGTTGAGTGCCGCGGCATCGTGCGGATCATCGGCGACGGCGGCCTCGAAGGCCTGCTCGGCTTCGATGGCGTTGCGCTTGAGCAGGCAGCGGCCGATCCCGGTCTCCGCCTCGGCCGATTTGGTATCGATCGAGAGTGCGACCTGATAGGCGGCGATGGTGTCCTGGCACCGGCCGACGGCGTAGTAGGCGGCCGCCTCATGATACAACGCCTGCAGGTTTTTCGGATCGTTGGCGAGCACGGCCTGGCTGACTTTGAGCGCCATTTGCGGGTCGTTGCCGGCGATCGCGGCATCGGCGACGTTCAGCACGCCGGCATTGCCCTCGTTCGCATCGTTGACCGGTGGGGCCGGGCTCGGCGGCTGGCAGGCCGAGAGGAGGCACAGCAGAGCGAGCGGGAATATCGCGTTCGGATAGGGCAGGCGCGTTTTATGTGACAATTGCGCTCGGAGAAAAAAACTGAACATTTACGGATTGGCCGCCAACAGGAACCAGTAGGCCGATTTTTCGGGATCGGCGGGCACGCCCTGGCCGGTGAGATACGCGCTGCCGAGGCTGAATTCGGCGGCGTTGTTCGCCTGCACCGCGGCGCGCTGCCACCAGAAGGCGGCCCGGCTGTCATCGCGCGCAACGCCGACGCCGGCGTGATAGGCATTGCCGAGATCGTCCTGCGCGTCGGCGCTGCCCTGGTCGGCGGCGAGTTTCCACCAATGGACCGCGAGGGCCGGGTCCTGCGGCACGCCGTGGCCGTGCGCGTAGTAGTCGCCGAGGTTGTATTCGGCCTTAGCGTCGCCCTGGGCGGCGGCCTGCGCGAACAAGGCGGCGGCGCGCCCGTAATCCTGCGGCACGCCGCGGCCGGCATTGTAATTGAAGCCAAGGCTGTTCTCGGCGTCCGCGTTGCCCTGTGCCGCGGCCTTGGCGTACCAGAAGCTCGCTTTGGCATCGTCGGTCGCCACACCGGTGCCTGTGGTGTAGGCGTTACCCAAGGCATTCTGCGCCAGCACATCGCCCTGGTCCGCGGCCTGCGCGTACCAGTAGTCCGCGTAGCCGTAATTCGGCACGACGCCCTGGCCGGCCATATACATGGTCGCCAGCATGTACTGGGCGGTCACGTCGCCTTGCCTGGCTGCCTGATCATAATAAAACGCTGCTTTCACATAGCTCTGGGGCACGCCGCGCCCGCTATAGTAGGCGGTCCCGAGCCCGCTTTCCGCGCCCGCGTTGCCGGCCGGGCTTGCGGCCCTGGCTGCACCGCTGGCAGGGGGCGGCGGCAATGTGGATACCGCGGCGTCACCGCTGGGGTTAGCGCCCGACATGGGCAGAGCACACGCGGACAGACTGCATGCGGCCAACAAAGCCAGAACGGCTTGACCTTCCTTCTTCCTGTGCGCCACGAATAACTCCATCGCCCATCGTTTTAATTATCCGTAATCCACCTGCAGGAGGGGGCCACAGACTTCTGCCTCTATCGTCAAACTATTGAGAAATTGTGTGAAACTCAATGGCATAGCCCCAGTCGATTGGGATAATTCAACAAAATCCGATAACATCGTTTTATGACAACGCGAATCGGCATTACCGGAATGTCAGGCCGCATGGGCCAGCTGCTTGCGCGCGAGGCGGCGGCGAGGGCCGTTTTCGCGGGCGGAACGAGCCGGGGAGGGGACGCCGGCGACGGATCAGCCTGGTTTCCCGACATTGCGGCTTTGGCCCAGGCGGCCGATGTCGTGGTCGATTTCACCCATGCCAGCACCGTCGCGGGCCATGCGGCGGCCCTGCAAAATGCGGGCACGCCGTGGGTGCTGGGCACCACCGGCTACGGCGAGGCGGACGCCGAAGCGATCCTCGCCGCGAGCCGGACCATCCCGGTGATTGCGGCCCCGAATTTTTCCGCCGGGGTCATTTTGCTTCTGGCGACCGCCGAACGGCTCGCCGCCGCCCTGCCGGCACCCGCCTATGACGCCGAAATTCTCGAAATGCACCATCGCCAGAAGGTCGACGCGCCGTCCGGCACGGCCCTCGCGCTCGGCCGCGCCGTCGCCGCGGGGCGCGGCCAGGCGCTTGAAGACGTGATGGTGACCGCCCGCAGCGGCCATACGGGGCCGCGCGGCGAGCAGGAGATCGGCTTTGCCACCCTGCGCGGCGGTCAGATCGCGGGCAGCCATACGCTCATGTTCACCGCCGCCGATGAGCAGCTCGCCATCACCCACCACGCGTTCGACCGCGCGGTGTTCGCCACGGGCGCCATCCGCGCCGCCCTGTGGCTGGTCGGCAAGCCGCCAGGGCTCTATTCCATGCGCGACGTGCTCGGCCTCTGAGGTCCCCTGTTCACTTGAAAGCGCAATGTCAGGCCGCCCGCATGGACCAACTATTGACCCCAGGGCCCGGATCAGCCATCCGAACGCGCCTAAGCTGAAGGGATTTTGTGCATGCGCGACAAAGGCGAGTTTCTGTTCACGTCCGAATCCGTCTCCGAAGGCCATCCCGACAAGGTCGCGGACCGGATCTCCGATGCCGTCGTCGATGCCTATCTCGGCGCCGACCCCTATGCCCGCGTCGCCTGCGAAACCCTGGTCACCACCAACCGCATCATCCTGGCCGGCGAAACCCGCGGGCCGGACACCATCACGCGCGAGCACCTCGCCCACCTCGCCCGCCTCGCTGTGCACGACATCGGCTACGATCAAGAGGGCTTCTCCTGGCGCAATGCCGAAATCGACGTGCACCTGCACGCGCAATCCGCCGACATCGCGGTCGGCGTGGACGCGGCCGGCAACAAGGATGAAGGGGCCGGCGACCAGGGCATCATGTTCGGCTACGCCTGCACCGAGACCGAGGCGCTGATGCCGGCACCTATATACTACGCGCACCTGATCCTGCGCCGCATCTCCGAGCTCCGCCGCGCCGGCGACAAGCAGGCCAAAGGCCTGCTGCCGGATGCGAAAAGCCAGGTGACCCTGAAATACGTCGACGGCAAGCCGGTCGCGGCCACCTCGGTCGTCGTCTCGATCCAGCACGAAGAGGGCATGACGCAGGACGACGTCCGCGCGAAACTGACGCCCATCGTCGAAGCCGCCCTGCCGCCGGGCTGGATGCCCGAGCAGAAGGAATTCTACGTCAACCCGACCGGAAAATTCGTAATCGGCGGCCCGGACGGCGATTGCGGCCTCACCGGGCGTAAAATCATCGTCGACACCTATGGCGGGGCGGCCCCGCACGGCGGCGGCGCCTTCTCCGGCAAGGACCCGACAAAGGTCGACCGCTCGGCCGCCTATGTCTGCCGCTACCTTGCAAAAAACGTCGTCGCCGCCGGCCTTGCCGAGCGCTGCACCCTGCAGCTCAGCTACGCCATCGGCGTCTCACAGCCGCTCTCGCTCTATGTCGACCTGAACGGCACGGGCCAGGACATCGACCCCGCCAAGCTCGAAAAGACCCTGCGCCAGCTGGTCAACCTGACCCCGCGCGGCATCCGCGAGCACCTGCAGCTGAACCGGCCGATCTACGCGGTCACCTCCGCCTTCGGGCATTTCGGCCGCACGCCGGACCCGGATCACGGTACGTTCACCTGGGAAAAGACCGACCTGGTGCCGGCGCTGAAGTCGGCGTTTGGAAGGTAAGCCAAGGGAAGGCGAGGGCTTTGCCCTCCACCCGCTGGGGCCGCTTGCCCCAGACCCCGTGACCTTAGTCAAGGCGCCGCCCGATCGGCTTTACGGGCGCGTCAAGGGTAAAAAACTTCGGCCGCGGCAGGAATGGCTGCTGGCCGAATTTTTGCCGCGCGTCGCCTGGCCGGAAAACCAGTTCGCCATCGCCCAGGAGCTTTGGCTCGAGGTCGGTTTCGGCGGCGGCGAGCACGCGCACGCTTTGGCCGAGGCCAATCCCGGTATCAACCTGATCGCCGCCGAAGTGTTCGAGACCGGCATCTGCTCCCTGCTCTCGCGCCTTGCGCCGGAGGACGTCGCCGACCCGGTCCCGCCGGCCAACCTGCGCCTGTTCACCGATGACGCCCGCCCCTTGCTGCGCGCGTTGCCGGACGCCGCTCTGGCCAAACTCTTCCTGATGTTCCCCGACCCCTGGCCGAAAGCGCGCCACGCCAAACGCCGCTTCGTGCATCCCGCCTTGATCGCCGAAGCCGCCCGCGCGCTCCGCCCCGGTGGCGAGTGGCGCATCGCCTCGGACGACCCCACCTATCAGGCCTGGACCGATGAGACCCTCGCGGCCCAGACGCATTTTGCCGTGACGCGCAGCACCGAACGCCCGGCTGGCTGGCCGCCGACGCGCTACGAGGCGAAGGCGATCAAAGCCGGACGGCAGCCGGTTTATTGGTCGTTAGTGAGGCGGTGAAGGAAGCGCTTCTCTTTTTTAAAAAGAGCAGCAAAAACTTCGGTAATTTTAGGCAACGGGCATCTGCGCCGCCCTGGCCCATGGCCCAAATTCCCGAATTTTTTGCTGCTGGCGCCTGCGCGAAGGCTGTTGTTCACAAAAACCGGGTCTTGCTGACTAATCCGCCGCTTCCTCGTCCTCTTCCTCCAGCCCGAACTGCTGCGCCTCCTCGTCATACTCGAACAACTCGGCATACCGCCCCCACGCGATCACCGTGCGCAGCGTCTCGTCCGCGTATTCCGGCGACATATGGTCCTCGAGCTCATCGCGAAAGCGCACGGCGGACGCGCGGTGGTTCGGGCGGCCGTCGATCACCGCGCGGATCGCCGAGATCAGCGGCACATGCGCGCGCAGCTGCTGGCCGAAAATCTGCTTGCGGTCCTCGGTTTCGGCTTCGGCGAATTTGCGCCCCGTATCGGTCAGGATCAGGTCGCCTTCCTCGAGCACGGCAAAACCCAGCAGGCTCAGCGTTTCGCCGAGCGGCAGCAGCTCGTCCGCCTCGTATTGCAAAGCGGCGGCGAGTGCGGGCAGGTCGGCACGGCCGTCATAGGGCGGTCCGCTCAAGGTCTCGAGCAGGCCCGCCATCAGGTTGGTGCTTACCGGATGCAGCGGCGTTGCGAACCCGGTCGGCGCGGGGGCGGTCGCCGCCGGCGCCTCGGGCGTTTTGCGGCGGGTCATGATGCCGTAGATGTCGTCCACCATCTGGCGGAACGCGGGGTCATAGCGGTTGCGCGGATGCGCGAACGGCACCCGCATCTCGTGCGCGACGCGCCCGGGGTTGGACGAGAACACCAGTATGCGGTCGCACATCAGCACCGCCTCCTCGATGTTGTGGGTCACGATCAGGATCGATTTGACGGGAAGCTTCTTGTCCATCCACAGATCGATGAGGTCGGTGCGCAGCGTCTCCGCGGTCAGCACGTCCAGTGCGGAAAACGGTTCGTCCATCAGCAGCAGGTCCGGATGGACGACCAGCGCGCGCGCCAGGCCGACGCGCTGGCGCATGCCGCCCGACAGCTCCTTCGGGTACGCGCCGTCATAGCCGCCGAGCCCGATGAGATCGATCGCGGCTTCGGTACGCGATTCGCGTTCGGCTCGTTTGACGCCCTGCGCCTCCAGGCCGAGCTCGACGTTTTCCTGCACGGTGAGCCACGGAAACAGCGCAAAACTCTGGAAGACCATCGCAACACCGGCGGCGGGGCCGGTCAGAGGCACGCCGCGCCACTTCACCTCGCCCGCGGTTGGCTTCAGCAGCCCGGAGCCGATGCGCAGCAGCGTGGACTTGCCCGAGCCCGAGCGCCCAAGCAGCCCGACGATTTCGCCCTCCTCGAGCGTCAGCTCCACATCGTCGAGCACGATGAGATCGGCGCTGGCTTCCTTGTGGTAGGATTGGCGGCAGTTGCGGACGGTCACCAGGGGAGCGGTCATGCGATTCACCGTTTGAGATAAGGAAAAGGCAAGCGCCTCTTTTTTAAAAAAAGAGGCAAAAATTTTTGCTGTTTTGGACCGTGGTGTTTTCACCACCGCCGCCCGCGTTCATAGCAGCTTCATCCCATCGTCGTCCGTCGCGTCGCATAAGCGTAGAGCGGCCGCCACAGGGTGCGGTTGACCACGATCACGAACCCCGACATCACCGCCACCCCCAGCACCACGCGCGCGGTGTTCCCCGAGGCTGTGGCCTCCGCGATGTAGGCGCCGAGGCCGCGGGCTTCGAGGTGATGGCTGCCCCAGCTCGCGACCTCGGCGACGATCGAGGCGTTCCACGCGCCGCCCGAGGCGGTGAGCGCGCCGGTCACGAAGTAGGGCAGGATCCCGGGGATCATCACTTTGCGCCACCACAGCAGGCCGTGCACGCGAAAATTCGCGACCGCCTCCTTCATGTCGCCGGGGAAGGCGGCGGCACCGGCGATGACGTTGAACATCACGTACCACTGCGTGCCGATCAGCATCAGCGGCGAGAGCCAGATATTGGCATTGAGATGATACGTCACGATGATGATGACGAAAGGCGGAAACAGCAGGTTGGCCGGGAAGGCGGCGAGGAACTGCGCGATCGGCTGGGCGATGCGGGTCGCCTTCGGCCGCAGCCCGATCCACACGCCGATCGGCACCCAGATGAGCGCTGCGACCGCCATCAGCACCATCACGCGGATCAGCGTATACGCGCCCATCACCAGGGCGGTGAGCAGGTCGCTCCAGTGCAGGGAGCCAGCGATGAAGCCGATGATCTTCCAGCCGGCGTAAGCGACCGCGAGGGTGATCACGACATACCAGAGGGAGTCCACGACGCGCGAGGGCGCGCGGCTCTCATCGATCTGCACGCTCGCCCCGCGGCTGAGGCGCAGCCGGAACACCGAGGCGAGGGCATCGCCGATGACATCGCCGATGGCGCGGAACAGCCGGGTCCGGCGCAGCACCTTCAACATCCAGGGTTCTGGCGCGCTCGCGGCGGCCGTCGTCTCGAAGCGGAATTTGCCCGACCACGCGACCAGCGGGCGGAACAGCAGCTGGTCATAGAGCAGGATCACCACGAGCATCGCGAGGATGGCATAGATGATCGCGGTGAAATCCTGTTTTTCGAGGGCGAGTGCTACGTAGGAGCCGATCCCCGGCAGCGCGAAGGTGGTGTTCCCAACGGTCACCGCTTCCGATGCGACGACAAAGAACCAGCCGCCGGACATGCTGAGCATGGTGTTCCAGACCAGGCCCGGCATCGCGAAGGGCACGTCGAGGCGCCAGAATTTCTGCCAGGGCGAGAGCCTGAAGGCGCGCGCGGCTTCCGAGAGGTCATTCGGCAGGGTGGTCAGCGACTGATAGAAGCTGAACGCCATGTTCCAGGCCTGGCTCGTGAAAATCACGAAAATGGCGGCAAACTCGGCGCCCATCACCTGGCCCGGAAACAGCCCCATGAAGAACACGACCGTGAAGGTGAGGAAGCCGAGGATGGGGACCGATTGCAGGATGTCGAGGATCGGGATCAGCACCATCCCCGCCCGCCGGCTTTTCGCGGCGATGGTGGCGTAGGTGAAGGTGAAGATCAGGGAGAAGAACAGCGCCGCAAACATCCGCGCCGTCGAGCGCAGAGCGTAGCCTGGCAAATAGGCGGGGTCGAGATGGATGGGCGTATTCTGGATCGCGGCGATGGGGGTGGCGATGGTGCCGCGCCCGACCTCGATCAGCCCGACCAGCAGCCCCATGACGAGCAGGGAGGCGACGCCATCCCAGCGGTTGGGGAGCCGTTGTCCGGCCAGCGCGGGTGGGGTAAACATCTTCATATTGCCACCTGGCGCTAGGGGTTCGAACTCCTGCCCCCCTTAGCCACAGGTTGATGCTTTGTCACCTGTGCCCGGTGCTGCCGAAACCGCCTTCGCCGCGCGCGGTCTCGTCCAGGATCAGAACCTCGTCCCACACGGCGCGGCTGACGGGTGCGAGCACCGCCTGGGCGATCCGCATGCCGCGGGAGACGACAAAATGTTCGTCCGAGGCGTTCATCACGATCACCTGCACCTCGCCGCGATAGTCCTCGTCGATCGTCCCCGGTGCATTCGGCAGCACGATGCCGTGCTTCAGGGCGAGCCCGGAACGCGGGCGGATTTGCAGCTCGTAGCCGGGCGGCAGGGCGATCGCAAAGCCGGTCGGGATCAGCGCGCGGCCGAAGGGCGCGATGGTGAGGGGCTGTTCGACCGCGGCCAGCAGGTCCATGCCCGCCGCACCGGCGGTCGCATAGTCAGGCAAGGCAAGGCCGAGCCCGTGCGGCAGCCGCTTGATACGTATCGTCCGCGCCGGCGCACTCATGCTAATTCCTCCGCTATTCGTTTCGCGAGTTTGTCCGCGAGGTCGCGCTTGTCCATCCGCGGCCAGGCTTGCGTCCCATCTTCCGTCACCAGCAAAACCTCATTGAACGCGCCGCCCATGATGCCGGTGCCGCCGACGTTATTGGCGATGATCCAGTCGCAACGCTTGCGCGCCCGCTTGGCGGCGGCGTGCGCCGCCAGATGCTCGGTCTCGGCCGCGAACCCGACGACGAGGCGCGGCCGCTTGGGGCCGGGTGCGGCGATGCAAGCGAGTATGTCCGCGTTTTCGGCGAGGCGCAGGACCGGCGCGTCCCCGCTTTTCTTGATCTTCTGGGATGCGACGGCCGCCGCGCGCCAGTCCCCGACGGCTGCCGCCAACACCGCGATGTCAGCCGGCAGCGCGGCCTCCACCGCCGCCAGCATCTCGGCAGCGGTCTCGACATGAAGGGTTTTGACGCCCGCCGGATCCGGTATCGTCACCGGGCCGGAGACCAGCGTGACCCGCGCCCCGGCAGCCGCGAGGGCGGCGGCGATGGCGTGGCCCTGCCGGCCCGAGCTACGATTGGCGATGTAGCGCACCGGGTCGAGCGGCTCATGCGTCGGCCCGGAGGTCACGATTGCGGTCTTGCCCGCAAGCGGCCCCTGACCCCCCAAGGCGGCCTCGATGGCGGCCAGGATTACCGGCGGCTCGGCAAGCCTTCCGGGCCCGAACTCCCCGCACGCCATCGGCCCGTCATCCGGGGGCACCATCAGGACGCCGCGTGCGGCGAGTGTTGCGAGGTTCGCCTGCGTCGCCGGGTGCAGCCACATCCGCACGTTCATCGCCGGCGCCACCAAAACGCGCTTGTCGGTCGCGAGCAGCAGCGTCGTCGCCAGATCATCCGCAAGCCCGCCCGCCATTTTCGCCAGAATATTGGCGCTCGCCGGCGCCACGACGACGAGGTCGGCGGCGCGCGAGAGCTCGATATGTCCCATCTCGCTCTCATCGGTCAGCGAGAACAGGTCGGTGTACACCTTGTTCCCCGTCAGCGCCTGCAACGAGAGCGGCGTCACGAACGCGGCACCGGATTTTGTCAGCACGCTGGTCACGCCGAATCCGGCTTTCGTCAGCAGCCGCACCAGCTCCAGCGATTTATAGGCCGCGATCCCGCCCGCCACGATCAGCAGAACGCCTTGCCCCATTTACAGGCGCCACCCCTGGTGGATCGCCGCGATCCCGCCCGAGAGGTTGCGGTAGGTCACCCGCTCCAGCCCCGCCGCCTCCATCATCCCCTTCAGCGTCTCCTGGTCCGGGAACATCCGGATGCTCTCCGCCAGGTACTGGTAGCTGTCGGCATCCCCCGCGATCACCTGGCCAAGCCGCGGCAGCGCCTGGAACGACCAAGCCTCGTAAATCTTCTCGAACGCCGCGACCTGCAGTTTGGAGAATTCCAGGCACAGAAACTTGCCGCCGGGGGCGAGCACCCGGCGCGCTTGCGCCAGCACCTTGTCCTTGTTCGTGCAGTTGCGCAGCCCAAAGGCGATGGACACGCGGTCGACCGAATGATCGGGCAGCGGAATCGCTTCCGCATCCGTCACCAGGAAGGTGATGTCCGCGAGCAGGCCGTTGCCGGTCGCGCGGTCGCGCCCGACCGAGAGCATCGCGGCGTTGATGTCGGACAGGATCGCAGGGCCGCCGCCCGCCCCCAGCCAGCCGAACGTGATATCGCCCGTGCCGCCGGCGAGGTCCAGCAGTCGCCGGTTCGGGCGCGGCTCGAGGGCGGCGACGAATTCCCGCTTCCACAGCCGGTGCACGCCGAGCGACATCAAGTCGTTCATCAGGTCGTATTTGCCGGCGACCGAGTTGAAAACCTCGCGCACCAGGGTGCGCTTGTCCTCGCGCGCCACGGTGCGAAAGCCAAAATCCACGGTCTCGTTGTCGTTATCCATGGACCCAGTATAACCGGTTAACGCCATGCCGGAACTCCCCGAAGTCGAGACAGTCATGCGCGGCCTGGACGGCCGCCTCACCGGCCGCCGCATTCTTCGCGCGACGCTGCACCGCCCTGACCTGCGCTGGCCGATCCCCGCCAATTTCGCCGCCGCCCTCACCGGCGCCGTGGTCCTCGGCTTCCGCAGGCGCGGCAAGTTCATCCTCGCCAGGCTCGATACCGGGCTC
>Ga0116231_10004477_pt1 | contig 28267 bp, 33 predicted proteins | sample S1TSphgellanicum_2_FD_89695 | JGI IMG/M metagenome (GOLD analysis project Ga0116231, IMG submission 89695) | Host-associated microbial communities from peat moss isolated from Minnesota, USA - S1T2_Fd - Sphagnum magellanicum MG | ecosystem: Host-associated > Plants > Peat moss > Unclassified...
AACGGTCCATCCCATCCCATGTGTAACTTCCCAGCTCACCACTTTTACCCCAACATGATACTTACCCATGAAAAACATCATTCCACCCGTCCGATTCCCGATCCAATGTTCCTAACTCACTTTATCACATCTTTATTCCTCTCCCCCCAGGGTAACTTAAAGTAAGTTAAAATAAGATAAAGACAGATGGACTGACAGACGTGATTAATGGCTGGCGTGTGTCTCTCTGCCACCACGACCCACAGCGCCAAAATTATACAGAGGCCGGTTCTGCCATAGAATGCTTTTGCAGCAGAATTGTCGTGTCAAACAGACGCACACATAGACTAATCGAATTAATATATAAGATGTATACCCCACATTTTTAACAAGTGTTTGATTTTTTTTTCCCAACTATATCATTTTGTTCTGGCATATATAGATATATGGAGTGGTTGTTTGTTTCATAATTTAATCTACTTACAAAATGTATTGAAAATTTGAAAATTATATTCTCCACTTTCATCACATTTAATTATTTTTCAATTTAATTTTTACTAAAACTTTGAAAACTTTAAACTTGTCAAACACACCAAATTTAATTTTCATGGTATAAAAAAATGTCTTTTTCAAAAAATCATTAATTAAAGTTAGAAAATATTTTGTCCTTCCATGAGATGTTGTCATAAGACCACATAGGTCTATATGCACAAGCACAAAAATATCCTTTGCATGAAAACCCCCACTCAAAGGAAATAGGATGGGATCACATAGGTCTATATTCACAAGCACAATAATATCCTTTGCATGAAAACTTTCACTCAAAGGAAATAGGATATGATGATGTTTATTATACACACATCAATCATAGAAACTCAAGTCATGATCTCCATCGAAGTTCATGCTTTCAACAAGGTTTTTTCTATCCATGTTTTTTAAAGCTTGTAAAAATACATGTCCGAATCTTTGATACAAGTCATTCTTTTGAAACTTGGTGCTACATTTTGCAACCAAGGATTGAACAACTCCAATCAATTTATATAACTTTTCTTCTTGAACAATTTCAATAATCACCTTAGTTGAATCAAAAGATTTTGACTAACATTTGGTGGCTTTAAATTCCACCTTAAGGCTTTGTTTTATTAATTGATTAATTGATAATAAATTCTTTGTCAACTTTGGAACATGCAACACATTTTCAATACATTTGGAAATCACGTTTGGCAAATTCAAAACAATAGTGTTTTTTCCACATACATCAAGCATTTATTTTTTAAAAGATATATTTTGTGATTCAAAGTAAATTCTTCAAAGGTTGATAATATTTTCTTTTAAATGGTCAAATGTTGTGAATCTCTTGAATCAATAAACCATGCATCCCTACAAACTTTTAGATTTAGGTAAAATAATCACAAAAAGTTCAATCTTGATTTTATGATTACTTGCAAAAAACATTTCAATTTGTTCTTCGAATCTTGTTTTTTCTTGTGACATTCTCTTGCAAAATGGCCTTTGGTGTCACAATTGTAACAAGCTCCGATCTTTTTATACTTTTCATTCTTAAATTTTTTCCAATCTACAACCTTTTTGAACTTCCCAAAAACAACTTTAATAATTAATGCTTCATGCTTTTTACCATGGCTAAACTATAATTTTTGCTTACATCACAATTCTTCTTGCAACAATTGTCCACATTTTATCTCCATAGATAATTGATTCATGTGGGTACTAAATGAAACCACAAGGGTATGGAAAGATGGTGGCAAATTCGTTAAAAGTGTGAATGTTAAATGTTCATCCGAAACTTGATGTTTAATGTTTGCTAATTGATTTCACAACATAATGTTATATTGGGATATAAACCATTATTTATTACAAAAAATTTGTGAAAATTACTTTTCAAATTTCCACCATGATGCATGAAACTTGGATAGGTATAAAAAACTATCAAACTATGACAATTTTTTATATAAACTGTAACTTACCAACACCTTAACCTATTTTAAATATATATAAACATATTATATGTAATAAATTTCTTATGTTTAATTAAGTAAATTACAAGGGAGCCTATATTACGAAATAGGTTTTTACTAAATAGCATACATACATAGGTTAATTTAATAGGTATGTTAACTTATGCTAGTGTGCTAATTAATAATTAAAAAATCAAAAAGTCATGCATCACCTTTTTCAAAATGATTATTAATATTGTAATCATAATTACAAGTTAAAAATAGATTGTTTAATACACATACACATGCATGTGAATTCATGGTTTCAATAGAAACCTCATGGCACATAAAAAATATGGCATGCCATGACAAATATTGGTGCCATAAACTCAAGACACAAAAAAATTTATGGTGTACAAAAAATCATGGATTGCCATGAAAATTTGTGACACCTTGTTGCCAAATGGCATGCCATGTCATCATCACATGGAAGACCAAGTCGTTATCGATCATAAAGGACAACAATATTTTCAACTATCTAATAAATGAAATTAATTTATTAAATCAATGACATGAATCATGATGTTGACGAACAGTCATGCATCATCTTGTTGGCATATAACACGCCATGTTATCATCAGGGGATATTAAGTTAATACTAGTCACAAAAGTGGATGGTTCTTACAACTAACTAATGAACAAAAAATGAAAAATAATATGACAATTTACCAAAAAAAACCAACAAGTTGTCATATTGATTACAATTACAAAACCATGATGCCATGTGACATGTTGATGCCATTTGCCACTAATTAGTATTGTTATGATTAAAAAATTATTAGTGTAGTTTTAAATCAATAGTCATTTTTGTGTCCAATTCAAAGGACAAGATTTGTTATAATGAGGATAAAGTTTTTAGACTTGCATCTTGATGTAAAGAGTTACATTAAGGGATTAAACATCATTTCTAACTTAATGACCGACTAATAAATACCTCATTTTATCCAAAGTATTATATGAATCATCATGTTGACTAATAGTCATATATTTTAATATCACATGGAATGCCACATGTCATCATTGTTATGAGTGAGACTAAAAGTTGTTATTCTAATAGTAAAAGCCAAGGTATTGTAATTAGCCAATTTTAATCTTTTTAACAACAAATTATTATAATTTCAAAAATAATATATCTATCTAGAAAAGTCCACTAGTCATCATGATATTAATTATAATTGCAAAACCATAACATTTTAATGGCCTTTGCAACTATATAGTGATTTTTATGACTAAGTAGTTATAATTATAATCGAAAAGGAAACTAGCTGTTTCTTTGACTAGTCGAAAAACCCATAATGTGTTGTTGTGACAAGTTCAAATCACTCATCGTCTTGAAGCATGGGAAAATTGGTACCAAGTAAAGAATGCATTTTCAGCCTTTCCAAGTGTATGAAATTAGCCTTTAGACACACTCCATGTACCATAAGAAAAAAAATGTTTTTCTTTAAAAATGTGAAGAAGGATTCAATTCAAGGTTCAATTTGATTCAAACTGGTCCTCCTTGGGCTTTTGGTCCTTTGACCCTTGTCTAAAATGGCCCTTAAGTGTCCACTCACTGACCTATTGACCTTCTATTTGGTACCATGGTAAAACCCCCAAGCTTGTTCTGCCAATTTGGCTTCTCAGAACCAGAGAACCGCCGGTTCCTACTGATAACTGCCCAACACGAAGTAATTCCAATTGGTAATGGTCCAAAACATTTTCTCTATTTTTTTTGTTTTCCTTCACAAAATTTAGGGTATTCCCAAATGGTCCAAAACATTTCTCTATTTTTTTTTTTCCCCTCACAAAATTTAGGTATTCCCAAATGGTTCAAAACATTTTCTCTATTTTTTTTTTCCTTCACAAAATTTACGGTATTCCCAAATGGTCCAAAACATTTTCTCTATTTTTTTTGTTTTCCTTCACAAAATTTAGGGTATTCCCAAAATGGTCTAAAACATTTCTCTATTTTTTTTTTTCCTTCACAAAATTTAGGGTATTCCCAAATGGTCCAAAACATTTTCTCTATTTTTTTTTCCTTCACAAAATTTAGGGTATTCCCAAAATGGTCCAAAACATTTCTCTATTTTTTTTTTCCTTCACAAAATTTAGGGTATTCCCAAATGGTCCAAAAAAATTTCTCTCTATTTTTTTGTTCCTTCACAAAATTTGGGGTCTTTGGAAAACAAAAGTTTTATTTAAAAAAGAATTTCAATATTTTATGAAAATAATGTAAATTAGTGTGGAAGCTGCCCAAGGTAGTACCTACTACGGGTAGGTAGGCATATAAGCCCTCTTCAAGCTCCCAAAGAAGCTGTTGCTTTTAGGGTTAGGAATGGTGCACACATGGGTGCAGTATTATTGATGAACAGGAATTCCGAGAAAAGAGAGAGAGAGAGAGAGATGTAACACAAATGCAGTGAAGCCCACGTCTGAGGACACCCCGTGACTTCAACACGTCGTCGTCGTCGGGAGGGGGTGCAGGAATGGAAAGAAACTTTGCGTTTAAGAAGGGGTGATTCTCGAGGTTGGGTTTCTTTCTTTCTTTTTGGGTGGAGCTGAAGAAGGAAAGAAGCAAGGAAGCAAATCATGTGTATTGGGTAACACGCAGGAGCAGGTGGTGGTGGACGAGGAGGAGGAGGAGGAGAAGAATGATGGTTGCGATTTGGGAAGGATGGCAGATGATGGAGAGATCGATGGGTTTGGTGGGCGTTCTGCTTCTCTTATGTCGTCGGTGACGTAATTTTTTTCTGATTAGTTCTTGGGTGGTGGTGGTGGTGGTGAGTTAGTGCTACTTTTGTATCGAAGATGGCGGGGGTCGTAGTAGATTCAGAAGAGACCTTGAGAGCAGAGAATGCTCGGCTGGTGGCGGAGATGGCCTCAATGAAGAAAAAGATAATGTCAGCGATGAAGAAGCAGAGTGCGGAGGTGAAAGCTGCACAACAAAGGGCCAAAGCTGCTGAGGAGGCATTGGCAGCTCATGGATCTGGAAACCCTAGTTTGCTCAACTCCCAGTCAGGAAATCATTATGCCGCTACTGCTGCAACAACTACTCCTCTGAAAACTGCTGATGGATCTGTTGGTGGTGGTGGTGGTGGTGGTGTTGGGTCCGAGTCACCCTCTTTGGAGCTTGCTGTTGGAGGAGGAAGACTGTCTACAAATGGTGATGATGTAGGGGATGAAGCTGAGGGGGATGCAGCACCAGGGCTTTGGAGTGAAATTGAATCCCTGCGAGCTGAATTGGTGAAAGAGCAAGAGCAAACCCGAAGTAGACAAGAGGTTTTCGAGCTCGAAAAACAGAGATTAGAGCAGGAGTTGATCCGATGTATGTGTACAAAGCTGACCTTCAAACAACCCATTCTGTTCTTCTGCGAGTCTAGACCCAAGTAGTGGTGAGAAATGGTATTATTCATTGTTGTTGTGTTCTTTTTTCGGGCACAGCTTGACCAGGAGTGCTCAGTTCTCAGGAAGGAAGGGATCAGGCACCTGAAACTGTGAATGGATTGTTTTGTGTGTGCTGCAGTGAAGGAGGGTTTTGAATCGGATTTGCAGAAAATGTCTGATGGAAACAGGGCACTGGAAGCGGAGTTGAGTAGTTTGAAGGAGATATCGCAGCAGCAAGCTGAGCAGCTGAAGAAGGTGGAATTTCTAATCTAAATCTGTTGGTTCAACGGCATGTCCATGTGTGCTTTATGTAGATCCATCTTCAGTGCACAATGAGAGATGCATTTTAGCTTTCAGCATCATGTTGGAAATATTCAGCAAGCAACACACATCATTGTCTTCATGCAGGCAAATGTGCAATTGGAACTTCAGCTGGAGTCAGTTGTGCCCAAGGACAGGGGTGAAGAAGCCAATTTTCTACAGCAATATGAACAGTGAGGACTTTGACCTATGTTTTTAACTGGAGACCTATGTTTTCAGGGTACTTTCATACGTGAAGTATGGCTGAATGGGTGTTTAAGGGGAATATGCTATTCATGGTCCTGATGGACTATATTGCAGGATCTCCAAGGAGCTTGAGGAGACACATGCTGCCCTTGTTGAGGCACATCGCCAGCAGGCTGAGGAGAAACTTAAGGTTTGTCAGAAAACCAATTTTGTGTTTTCCAGAGAATTGGGTCATTGTGCTATATTCTTACTTTTGAGCTTGCAGTCTCTATATTTAGCTTATTTTTGCTGCTGTTGCTTTTGTTCTTGCTTAATGGATCATTGTGGCTAATCTCTGTTTGCAGGTGAATAGCCTTCAGCAGCAGCTTGAGGGCAATAATCTGAAGGGCATTGAGCAGCAGGATGATCTGCATGTTTCTTCTTCCTCACAACTGCAAGTGCAATATAATGATCTCCAGCAGCAACTGCAAGAATCACAAACTAAGGTCCAGAACTTGCAACTTGAGCTTCATGATCGTTTGCAGCATCAACAGGCTGCTGAAGCTGCTGCCCTTCGCCTCTCAATGGCGTGTGCATCGGCTGAACAGAGAGCTGACACTGTTTCTATGGAGCTTGCAGATGGTAAGGACCCAGGTTGCCTGTTGAATGTCAACCATAGCTATGTGAGCAGTTCCTCTTTTGTTTCTGTGTGGTTCTGGTTCTGGTTTTGTTTCTATCTGGTTCTGGTCTCCCATAGTATTCTACACAAGTTGAGGGTACAGAGCATACATCATACTAGTAGAGTAGTCAAACTTCTTTGACTGTTGTAAGCATGCATATGTTGTGATCCTTCAATTTGCTAGAAATTGTTGAGACATGGACTCTAAAGGCTTAGCTGGTGTCTACAGCTTCCATGAAGTTTAATGAGGAGACAAAAGTACGAGATGAGAAGTATGCAGAGCTGGATGCTAAATTTAATCGCCTGCTGAAGCGCTCCAAGCAGCGCATTCAAGAGGTTCAGAAGGTATGATGGTTCATTCTCATCCCACTCATGAGTATACAACTTGTGAGTGTTGGTTTTATAAGCTCACTTTTTCATCCATGGAGAAGCTCACTCACTGCTTGAGGGACTGTAAGCCTTTCAAGTTCAGTGTCAGGTGAAGTAAAAGTTGATGCTGGGTTCATCAAAAGATAATGCTCTTACAAGTTTTCCATTTTGGTTCTCTCTTCTCTTCCTCTTTCCTTGTTGGGGGTTTTTTTGGCTTGGTTTCGTTCCCCTTTTTTCTGGATTTCTTTGGCCTTTTTCTTTGTGTTTTATATTTTGCGCAGTTGACTGGCATTATCTCTCAAGTTCTCTCAATAGTTAGGAAGATATATGATTCTGGACCCTGGATTTGATACATCATTGGAGTCCAGAAACTGGCATACAACTCAAACTTGCTTACTTGCATACAAAGCTAATATAATGGAATTGGTTTGGTGATGGAATGCAGGAGAGAGAAGATGTGGAAGCACAACTCAAAGTAGTAGAGGAGAAGTTAACTCAAGCACTTACTGGTCAGGCTGCTCTGCAAGCAGATCTGGACCAAACCCGCAGTCAGGCTGGAGATACCATTCGCACCCTTGATTCTGAGCGGCAGCAATTGAACACAGCTGTTCGCAGGTACTTGCTTAGTTGTGTTGGGTTCATAAGCATACTTTGGGGAGTGTTCTCATGATCTCAGCTGCAGTGACAGAATCAATCTAACCACCCATTTTCCTGTCTGGCATCAAGACTCCAATCTGTTCTTTTAGTGATGTATTTTAATGCTCAAGTTGGTGGTGCAACATTGCCGTGCAACCTGCCAGCAGTGTACTCATGGCTCTTTGACCTTGTGTTGGCAATTCTTTTCTGCTGTATCCCTTTTTCCTCTGTGCACCCCTTTTGCTCCATTCATCATTGTGGACCTGATTGGGTGTTCAAAGACCAGATTGACTTTTTATCTTGGGGAACTTCCCTGATTAGAGGCCTGCTGAAATACTGAGATTTCTGCAGGTTGAGAGAAGAGATTGAAGAGTTGCACCGTTTACTTGATGCAAAGGAACACAACCTTGCCGAGTCACGACGTCTGGCATCAGAGAAGGATCAGGTTCTACTTTAACCTGACAGAATGCTGAACTTTGAGCAGCATTCTGTTTATGAGAAAAGGGATGTACTGGGTGGGTGATTTGTGAGCGGTTGATGGGGGTTCATTACTGCTTCACCAGAGCTTCATTTGCTTTTTCTAAGTTCTTTCAGAGCATCTTTACAGTGTTGAGCTGTCAATGTAATGCTGAATTTTACAGACAACATGATTTTCCCTTTGTGTTGTAGATGGTGTTGGAGATGGCATCTGTGGTGAAGGAATCAGAGGCAAAACATGAAGCATCAATTGTGGATTTGAAGGACAAGCACCAGATGGTGTGTGATGCTGCACTCTCAAGTTATTGTTTGATGGAAAACAATGAACATCAGTGCTTGTGTGGGGGTGAGCAACATGGTAATGCTTTGTACTGGCCTTTTCATTCTAAGTCAGATTTCCTGTGCAGGTGATAGTGGGTTTTGAGTCACAGTTGGCTGATTCTGTGAAAGAACGCAGTAAAGTGGACGAAATGGTTTCTTCATTGCAGGTGAGTAGCATCGTGCTGTTATTCTGCATTCTCATCATTTGTTAGGTTTCTTGCTGGTGGCTCAATTTGTGCATAGTTGGAGCATGTACTTGGTTCACTGGTAGTTTGCAAAGCATGCATAGATCTTGTGCTGCATGAGCATCATAAGTATGGAGAAGTTCTTAGCAAATTATGAAGGCAATTTGTTCATTGTTTGTTTTGCTTGATTTTCCAGGCCCTTGTTTAGTTCTTGCAAAATCTAAGGAGGTGTAGCAAATGCAGGCTTTACTAGCAGACAAGGAATCACAGTTGGTGGAGGTTGAGGCAGCCAGCAGTGGCGAGTTGGTGCGTTTGGGTGCCTTGTTAGAGGCAGCACGGGGTGACAGTGCACGACTTACTCTTGAACATGTCTGTATCTGCACTCTTGTGTTCTTCATTGTATAATACTCATGTGTTCTGACCTTCATAGATGTAGATATGTATCCAAGGTCTTGTTGCTGATGAAGAGACCTTCTCAAAATTCTCTGGTGGGGTTCAGAAAAAGCAGCAAGAAGAATGGGAGTTGGCTGTGACTCAGTTAAAGAGCAAGCTGGAAGCATCTGAGGAACTGCAAATTCAACTAGCGGCGTCAGCTGCAAAGACCAGAAGTAATAATATGTTCAGTTTTTTTGTTTTTTCCCTCCTTTTCTATTCCTTTCTTTCGATGTTCATATTCTCCACACAGTTGTGAACCACTTGCTTTTTCTGTTGCAAAAGAACCACCTTTTGAGGGGATCTTCTGTATCTTAAGCATATCATGGGGTTGGTGGGGAGGGTCTTACAGGTGAATTGGAGTCTGAATTGGAACGTATCCGCCAGACATTGAGTGCTTCTCAAGCAGAACTTGGCAGAATGAGAGATGAGGTAGCAACACTGGTGCTGAACATGAGAATGAAAGTGAATAAAAGAAACGAACTTTGTTCTAGGAACAAAAAGTTACAGTCTTGTGGGTAGAGGCCAGTCTAACCATTAGCCTGTGTACTGGATTTCTGTCAACAAGGCCAGAAGTGATGGGAAGACTTGGCCATGATTTTGGCTAGCACCTAACAACAGAGAAGGAAAAAGCATAGAGAAAAATGGAGGGACAGGAAAAAAATAAAGCAAAAAGAGTACACACGACATGAAGAAAGAAATGGAACAAACAGTAAGGGGAAAACCCAAAATGAGTTATGATCCATCTGTAACTGGTTTTTGCTGAGATGATGCTAAAGGGCCCAGTGTCAACTAACATAAGTGAAGGGTTTTGAACATCTCATATGAAGAGTAAACACTTGTTTTCACTTGGTGGCTGGGTGCAGGCAGCACAACGAGCTGAAGAATTGGCAGCCTATAAGGTGCGTGCCTATGCACTCCTGCAGAAAAAAGAGGCTGAACTATCAGCTGCTCAAGATTCAGAGCTAGTGGCAGCAAAGGAGGCTGCTCTCCAGGTTTGCCAATCAAAGTCCTGGCTCTTGTATGCAGTAACAATTCTGTAAGGCCTATTTCTGTGGTCAAAGACTCATATCTGTATAGTATGCAACCTTAGGCAGGGCCCCTTCCCATTGCCTTCATGATGTGAGATGTTGGTTTTTGGTGGAGAACAGGAGGCAAAGAAAGAGGCTGCAGCAGCTGGAGCTGAGCGGGATCGAGCTGTACAAGCTTTGCAAGCTACTGTTACAAAGTATCAGACACAACTAGATGCAAGGTGGAGGCTGCTACTACTCCCTTTACTTCTAGTCTTGGCAGTTAGGACCATGTCTTACCTGTAGGTCACAATGCGACCAAAGGCTATTGGGAAGTCTCTGTTATGCAATGCTTGTGGTTTAGGTACTGAAATTGATTTTGTGAATTACAGAGCAGGGGCCATCCTGGAAGCGGAGCAACATATTCGTGAGTTGGCCACCAAGCTGGAGTCAAGCAAGTCCTTGATGCTGTCTCAGCAAGTTGAGTGGCATGCTCGTTTGCAGCAAGTTGAAGACGCCTGTCGTGGTTAGTTTCCAAGACTTTTGAGAGTATAGAATTCAGATATGCATGCCCTAGACAGTTCTTTCTTTTTTATGATTTTGGTTCTTTTCTCTATTAAGGACAGGTGTTGACTGCTGCAGTTATGAGTTCAACAAATCTGTGTTCGTTGCCACCTCACTGACAGCAGTGTGTGGTGTTTTGCAGTGAGGTGTGAGGCTGCAGAAGCAAAGGCAAAGGTCAACAGGCCTGATGAAACAGACCTTGCCAATGAACTTTCTGCTCTTCACTCAACACATGAGCAGCTAAAGGTAAGGAAAATCTGGAGTCCTTGCATTGGGAGGTGTGTGGTTTTGTCAGTTTGGGTTTAAAGTTGTGCAAATCCTAGATGTGAAGTTTTGTGCCCTAGATGTTGAGTATCGTCAGTTCTCTTCTCTAGTCATTTGTTTGCTGCGCAATGCTTTCTGCCAATAGCTTCTATCTTATAATGGTCACAAATTGGTAATGCAGGGTGAGTTTGAGACATACCAGGATTTAGCAAATCGGACGATAGAGAGCAAGGACCGAGAAATTTCACGGCTGTTGAGTGACAATGCTGCACTTCAGAAATCTTCACATGTGCAGTCTCAGGTGCTTAAAACCTGCATCTCTCTTTTTCTGGTTGCACTTTGCATGCAAGATGTCCACCTGAAAACATCTTGGATTCATGGTTCACCCACTTGTCTTTTGCAAAGTATATGCATGAACCTGACTATAGCTTTGGGTGAACAGGCTGCAAGCGATGCATTGGAGAAATCAGGTACATATCTCAATCCTGCTGGCAGTAAGAGAGAACAAATTTGGGTCTTGACATAAGTCATGCTTTGCCATGCTTTGAGTCTTGTACTTGTTCAACCAGTTACACAGAAGTGGAAAGGAGTGTTTGATTCTGACAAATGGATGGCCAACATTAGGTTGCTCACAGCTGAATGTTCATTGTAATTTGACATGGGGTAGTGCTTGTGGTGGATGGTGCACACAAACAGAGGCACGAGCTCCAGTTGCCGCAGAGCAGCAAATTTTGGTGAGGACTCCTGCTTTTGCTTTCCTATGCAGCACCTCATACCTACCCATTACCTGCTAGGTTGGTTCTTGTGTTGAAGCTGGTATGTGTAGATTTATGATCTGCAAAGTCCAATGAGTTTCATGTGTTACCAGATGGATGAGCTTCACTGCTTTCATGGTCCTAAGCATGGACTCTAATTTCCTCTGTTGTTTAGGAGGAAACCAAGAATCAAACATGAGACAGTTCCCATCCAGCTAGTGCCTTTGGTTCTTTTACCATCTCTTATGTCCATGATTGCTCCATCCTGTGTTTCAGTTACTGGCTAGGCAGCAAGCAAAACGCGAAGAGGAAGTCACACAGTGCCGTCGCCATATTCTAGCTCTGCAGGTATTGGTTGCTTGGTAATTAGAAATCTGGACTCTATGTTACTTGGAATTCATGGTGGGAAGCTCAGGATGCATGCTGCAATCTTTGCTAGGGATTAAGAACTCCAAGAGCTGAACAAAAGTTGGGTATTTTAAAGTTTCTCTCTGCAGGTTTTGCCAGCTCCCTGTTGTTCTTATGTTGGTGATTCTGTGGGCCGGGTGCTGGCGGTGTCTTTCTGTATGTATTACCCAGGAGGAAATTTCGGAGCTAGAGCATGAAAACCGTTTGCACTGTCAACAAGTGAGCTTTCACTAGCTTCTCTCTCTCTTGTACTATGGAATGGTTAAGCCCCTGCCCATTATGTTGGGGTAAGGCCCCAGGTGGGCCTGTTAGGGCGAGCTAGGTAACACATGTAATGGGCAAGGGCAAGGCCATTCCATGATATTAAGGTCAAGTGACAAATTCAAAGAATTGCACAACTAATGTTAAAACAGGCACATTTTGGTCAGTATTACGAGTGTGTGACCATCATTGGAAGATTATGTCATGTAATGTGGTCAAGAAAATGACATAATTTGCCACCCCAGACCTTAATGTGAAACAAAACGGATCACAATAATCATCCTCTCAAGGTTTTGCAATTGATTTCTGAGTTAGTCAGATTACAATGGCACAATCGTGTGTTCTCTTTTGCAGTTTACGGTAGCTTACTGACAGACAGGATCATTTTACATGCTTGATCTAGAATGTAAGAAAAGGTTGAGGAAAGAAGGAAGGAAGGAAGGAAGAAGGGTTTTTCACTTGCTGAAGTATCTCTTCTCTCTCTCTCTGACTCTCTCTCTCACTGTGTGTGTGTGTGTGTGCTTCCTCATTTGCGTAGGAAACAATGTTGAAGGAAGAACTTCGGAAAGTAGAGCGTGCACAGAAACGTGAAGGAGTTGATATGACTTACATGAAGAATGTAATTCTAAAGTTATTAGAAACTGGTACGTTCTCATAATCTCTTTCCAATCTCAAACCTGTTTTGCTGCATGCAACTAAGAAGCTGATTTTGGAGAAAAACAAAGTTATTTGTGGCATGGTGTGGGCTTCTCTTTTGGGGGGGGGGGTGCTCCTCTTTTACAAGTGACACACTTTTTTTTTTCCAAGGAGAAAAACATGCTGAGGAAATTGTTAAGACTAGTTCCAAGTCTGTTGCAACATTGGCTTGTGAAATCGGAAAGGCACACCTTGCTAATGGATTTTTTTCTCAATGTTTATTTCTGCAATCTGATTTTGAGGCAGGTGAAGTGGAGGCACTATTACCTGTCATTGCAATGCTTCTCCAATTTAGCCCTGAAGAGGTCTGTCTTTTCCTGAACTTGTTTTCCTGTGTTGATGAGAAGCTGTTTCAAAGAGTGTCAAAAAAATGGTTTTGAATTTGAACCCAGGGTTCTCTCTCTTCCAAGGTATGTCCTCCATTGATTCAAATTTACTAGCTTCCACATCCAGCTCCAGATTTGTTGAGCAACTTAGATGGCTGTGCACAGGTAAGAGATACTTACAGTGTTATGTCATTTTTGCAGTTGAGGCGGTGCCAGGAAGCGTACAAGATACAAGCAACAGCAGAGGTACCGTTAAGTGGTGCAGCTGCTGTGGTAGATGCAGCTGCTGCTGCCCCACGTTCTCTGCTCTCCAGACTTACTGGTGTGTAGAAGTAGAAAAATTTGTTCGGTATCTTTCTACCGCATTTTTCTGTACCCTCTCTAAAACATATTATGAATTTGCAGTCTTGAAAGATGTGCATTGCCCCTGTCTCTCTGCGGAGAAAACTAATTTGCTCAAGATTCCTGTCCAATTTGGATGTAGTGAACCTGTCCTGATATCCTCTATTTTGGACAAACTAGCTCAGAAGTTATTCCAACACTACTTAGGACTGTTTTGATGGGAAATCAATTCTAATTACACAACTTTGTGTAAGAATTACAGCTTGGCTCATTCAGTGAAGGCCAAGCTGTCTGCCTTCTAGGTCATGGACCCATAACCTTTGCATCTGGTCCACCCCGAACATTGCTTGACTTTTAGTAGTATGTATTATGATGATATTTGGATCGAAGGCGGGCCTGCCGCTCACTGTGATGGAGATATGGATTAGACCGTGAGTCCCAGGTTGTTAGTCTTCTACGTTCTGCCAGGAGACACAGCACAAAACTTAGTACACTGAATGGGAAGGTGGCCAGACTTAATGTTAATGTGGGGATCTAGCGGTGTCAAATGCAGTGAAGTCTTACTGACCAGTAGCAATCCTTGCCTTCTTCGCCTTAATTTTGCGCATTTTCTCCATTTTCCTGTTATTGCACTGAATTGTTTGAGTAGTGTCCTCAATTGATATCAGATTGCCCCAGATTTCTCTTGTTGTGTTCTCACTCTCCTCCAGCCCACTAGCTGTGAGCCCAACCTCTGGGAAATCCTCTGGCCCACTCAAAGTCAGCCCAATGTCAAGTAAACCTTGATCCAAAATAGTGCTATCATTTTTCCCATCTGCCATGGTCAGCTCCAAGGTACCCCTGTGGTTCTCGCCATCTGCCATGGCCATCAGTGTTGGTGTCCTTGCAACAAGAGGAACCTGTGACAGTTCCATGTCAAAATACTTTGAATCAATTATGCATGCAAAAACCTGTGAAGGAGTTGTGTCAGAAGCCCTCTGCAACAATAATTCTTTGTTCAAAATCTGAATACTTGACTCTTCATCATCCCATTCTGGGCAATTTTTAAAGAAGGTGAACTGATAATTTGAGTGCCTAGTTTGCTGCTACACGAGGATAAAACGTTAGTCGGTGCAGGAGACTTCATCAAGCTGCACATTGTTGATTACCAATCTCACTATAATGCCAGACAATAAAAAGACTCTCAATGTTCGAACTTTGTGGAATAGTATACGTTACCAGTTGCTTAGTTGCAAAGATGTGTGGGATTTCAGTTTTCAATGTGTCAAGAAGCTTTAAGTTGGCAGCCTCCAGGGCGTCTTCAACCTAGGCACAGAGAACAAGAGAATTTTTTTTGGCTTCAACTCTCTAATATGCTGAGTTCAAAAGAAAAGGAAATCAAAAGTAAAGCATAGTATGAGGCTTTGGCGCTCTGCATCTATATTGGACGATGCGGAAATTGTGGAACGTACCAGCGATTGTAGAGTGTTCTGCTGCAAAGAAATTTTTCCTATGTCCGTTTGACCTGCATGCGAAGAGTCGTGAAGAACAAAACAGTAGCCATGGAGCACATCCATGGCACCCTTACTCCAGCATGATAAATTTGCAGCATCGCACGCGGAAAAGATCATGCACCTAAGCACTGTACTTACTCTGAGCGCGCGCATTCTGAACAGCGTTCTTCATATTAAGCAATTCCTCCTTAGTACTTTTCATATCGGCATGGCCTGCACAAGGCATTGGAGAATCCTGTAAGCAAATGTAGCCAGTGACACTGTTTTTCCAGCGTATGCTCTACAAGATCTAGCCTATTACAGCAGCCATAGATAACACTTAAACTGTTTGCAGTCAGACGAGAGCAAGTAATATCACTGTACTCACTCTCCGCGCGTGCATTCTGAAGAGCCGTCTTTACTTGAAGCAAATCGTCGGCAATGTTTTTGAGAGCATCCTCCAGAGCACCTAGACCGTTTTTGAAAGTGTTCTCTAGAGCGCCAAGTCCATTTTCGAGAGCATTCTCGAGAACGCCTAGTCTCGTCTCCAAATTTTGATCAGTGATATTGCCTGTTTGGGGAACAGTAAGCAAGGCGTCATTAGTTTCAACTTTTTTTTGATTCCAGCCATGTCGTGCATCATGTTGTTTCAATCGCATCAATTTACGCGTAGAAATCTGTTGGATCAAGAATTGGATTCTTATTTAAAGAGAAGCCCAGTCACTCACAATTGTTTTTGATCCAAGAATCCAGTCTCAGCGGAAGTAGATCCCGTATCTGCGACACGGAGGACGTCGTGTTACTACTACTCCCCTTAACGTCGCCTTTGGTCGGAAACAGAGGAGGTTGTCTTACGTACGCAGCATGGTATGGATTGATTTTTTCAGAAGAGGATTGCGTGGGCGTGGGCGCAGTTGGAAGCGGCCACGACAGAGATCGCGGTGAATCAGACGTTGCCATAGATCCCGACTGCAGCTTATTGTGATTATGCACCTCATGCCTAGTCATCAACGAACGCGCTAATTCTTCTTTATCAGCAGACCTGAAAGAAAGAAATCCAAACCAGATCGAGCTGGATGACAAAAGAAAAGCCGAGAGCTGCAGGACGGAGCTTTCGAAACATTATGAAATTCGAACAAAATCGCTTAATATTAATCACACGTGTAACAAGAAAGAGAACTCCGAAAAAAAATCAGTACTAAGATGTTCCCGAGACAGTGACTTACCAGCTATGGCGGGCGGGCGTAAAGGATCCAGCGAGCTTTTTTGTGTCTTGCGTATCCATCGCGAGAGCTGCAACTGCTATCCTCCTAAGAGAGCAGCCGACGAGGGAATGCGCTTCGAAGAAAGAAAGACCGAACGAACGAACGGGAAAAAGGGCTCCAAGAGTTGAGGTCCCAGGTCCCGAGTGTGGGTCCTTAGTTGTTGGGAACTCAAATCCTGTAAATATCCTCTGAAAGCCTGTTGTTGTCAACAAGGAAAACGTTTGGGACCTCAAATCCTGAAGAAATGCCCTCCCTCTATTGCAATGTCCATGCCTCAAATGTCCATGCCATAGTAGCTTAAGGGATTTTGGCTTGTGTTGAGACTTGAGATTAGTTACAGAGTTATGATATGTTGAAGGATTTTGGTTTCTTTTGAAGATTGTATTTTTGCATGGTGAAATATTAGAATTTTCATAATTCTTTGTTTGCCTTAATAAGATAATTTTTAATGTAAATGGCTAAGGCCACAATGTGACACACCCCTTGTTTTGTTTGTTTTCCGATTGTGGTTTAACCTTCTCAAATTGTTTTGCTGTGATTTTGATTCTATTAGAAAGCTTTCAATGAGGTGGTGTGCTTGCTTGCTTGCTTGTTTGTTGTTTCATAAATATTTTGACCTAATGGAGCAAAAGTTATTAAATTTAAAATGAATTTCCATCTCTTGAAACTTAATTTTAATATTTGAAAAAATGATTTTTTTCTCACAGGAACTCTAAAAATTAAACCCATTATTTCAAATGGAAAGGAATTGGGATGAGTGACATTATTACAAGAGATTTAATATATATATACTTGGACCAATGAAAATAAAAGGGCCCACTAGTGTTGATGCATGTAAGGAGCCCTCCAAGTGGCAATTCCTCGGTGTGATTTTCAGTAAATCCATTGTTAGCAAAACCAATTTCCTTTTGTGAACCTCATCATGTAGGCTAGCAAAGCAAGACTTTGCTCTTCTTACCTTCTTCTAGCCTTTCTTAACAAGAAAGGTTTTCGGTTTAACTGAAGGTGTTTGGTTTAACCTCCAATAGCTTTTACATATGCAATTAAAGTGCTATCATGCAAATTTGCAAAGGATTAAGGTTTAAGAACATTACATTTAATTAACATCTGTGACATGTCCCCCACACCATGCTCTTGATATCATTGGAAAGCTCTTGATGAATAGGAGGTGGTGCATGAAGATGATTTGAACTTATAGTACAAGAGTTATTGAATATGGAATAATTTTATTAAAAAAAAATTCAACAAAATTGAAACTAGATACTTTAAGGAAATTGGAGCTCACTTGGAGTGTAAAGGACCCAAACCACCTCTCCTATTCTTCCTCAACTCATTCACCAACCCACCTACTCAGTCAGCCACCAACCCACCCAAATTGGATCCAGGTTGAACCAGCACCCACATTGATACCTTAACCTTTTTGAGTGTGAGCTCTTACAGGTGCATTCACACTTGCCACGTTAAGGACTCTAGTATTAAGTCCCCTAACACCAAGCTAGTCATTTAGGACCTAAAGCTATTTACCATGAAATTTTAATGTTAAGTTAACATTCACTTAATATTAAATAATCATCCATTTAACATTGGATGCCACCTAGATTTTCACTTAACACTGACTTAAACATTAAGGTGTGAATGCACCTTTCGTTGGCCATATTAAGCCCCAAAAAAGGGTAAATATACCCTTTTTTTGGGCTGAATATGGCCCCCAAAGGTGCATTAACTAAATAGTTTTAACTAAAAAGGGTTAGATTTGAACTCAGAGACCCTGATTTTTAGTCTAAGGATGGGATATTTGCAATATTTAGAAATAATTTAAATGAAAAGGAAATTTTTCTATAGGTATAATACACTAAGTCCTTAGTGTATTATTGCTGCCCCAAATTCCCGTGTTCTCTTCTGCTTCTTCCTGCCCGGATTCCCGTCTCTTTCCTTGTGCTGCCCTTTTCTTTGCTGGTGGTGGTCTTCGTCTTCTTTGCTTGCATCTCATCTCTCCCTTCCTTCGCTCTCTACACACACGCTCGCTCGCTCTTGGCAATAATAGCAAGCTGGGAATGGCGCAAGATTGATGGGTTGTGGGGTTGGAAGCAAACGGTCGGATAAAAAAAAATACTACTTTTCTTCTTCGAGTGTTTCTCAAAGCTTGTTCTTCGATCCATTCATTCGTATGCATTGCACACGCGGCGAGGTCAGCTATGGATGACTACATGCGGGAGATGGGCGAGCTCAAAACCCTCGTCACTAAAACGTTGGAGAAGAAGGGTGTGCTTGCACGAATTCGGGTAACTCTTTTTTTTTTTTTTTTTTCCCCACAGCTGTTCACATCAATGATCCACAGCTTGCTCTCTGTCTGTCCGTCTGTCTATCTATATCTCTTTATGTCTCTCTCCCTCTCTCTAGTTGCTTCCTCCATTGTAAAAGACTGTTGTGGGACCATGGAAGTTCTGCTTTTGTTCAGTTTGCCTCTTGATGCGAGAAGCTGCGAAAATGCATTAATTTTCAGCTCGGATGGATGCCAGTGATGTGTGTTGTTGTCTTTTTTTTCCTGTCTGTGGCACTGGAGAAAATTGGACTGTTATGTGATAATTGGACTGTTAGACTCCTCTAGATACAAGCCCTAGACTCTTCAGCTGTGTTTGAAGAATGGGTCAATTTAGGTTGCACTGTGTAAACAATGCCTCTCTTTGGAGAAGGGACTGACTTCCCAGCAATAGCAGATGGATTAGGGCAACCGTTTTGCATGTTGAGGAGTTGAGAGTTCCAAGTTACCCTAGTTCTATTCCAGGATATCACCCTAGTTGCAAACCCTCTCAGATGGATCTCTGCAGGAGGACAAGCCCCATGGTTTACAGGCTTAGGTTTTGGATGGAGCACATGAGGGTACATGTATGTAGCCCCAATTGATTGTTCCATCAATGTTGCTTGCATGCTGATTGAACAACTCCTGTTAGGGAGTGGCTTGATACACATGATCTTTGCTTGTCTGATTAAGCAATGCAAAAGAAGCTTGACAGTTTGTGGGCAATGTGGGGAGTGTACCCAATTTCTCTGCATTACTATACGTTCTATCTCAAAGCCTCTGATATGTTTGTAAATGCTCAGGCAGAGCTACGGGCAAATGTGTTTCAAGCAATAGAAGAGCAGGATCGGGAAGCAGAGAACAATGGTGCTTCTTCATTTGCCCTATTGGGAAAATGCAGTGAGCAGGCCAAGCAACTCCATGCTTCTCATGCAGGCACTTAATCTTTCCCTTGCCATTATTCTCGTCTCCCCTCTCACCACTTTGTAGTCATTGATGGGGTCATGAACTTTCCATCATTCTGGGATGTTCACCCTTTACACGTTCTGGATCAATCTTACTTGTTCCACCCCAATTGGTGATGATGCTCAGAATAGTCAATGAGCTAGTGGCAATTGGACAACAAAATAATAAAGTTAGACATTGCACAATGCTTGAATACAGAGTGTCCTTATGAAATTATGTATGTTTGCTGGAGGCTGATTTTGCAGGCAAGCTGTTGATGAGTTTAGTATGTGAGTATTTTGAGTGGTGTGAACTGGAGCATACACTAAAAGTTTTCTTGCCGGAGCTCAATCAGGTTGTATTCTTTATTTCATTATTCAAGACACTTACCCCAATTCATCTCCTTTTCAATGTGTCTCTTTCTGAATTCCCACTGACGAGTTCATTAGGTTTTGAGTTGGGAATTGGTAGAATCACCAGTTATTACTGTGGTTTCAGTGACTCTGAGTAGACCCAATTATATTTGTTGATTCAATAACCAAAGTAGCAGGTGAAGATTGGACTGACAGCAAGGTCATTCATTGCCACTGACATTTACTGTTATTGGAGGTGCGTTGGACAGCCCCGCACATATATGAGGTCTGATCTGGAGGAGCTACTAGGATTGAAAGATGAGGCCAAGCTTGGGGATGCTGAGTCACGACCACTCTTGCTTTCTGTGGTTGAGTCATACTTGAAGGCCGAGGTAAGCAGGCAATGTTGCACCTTGAGATGGTTTTTAAAGGGGCAAGTGTCTAGTATTCTCATGCCTTTCCAACATACACAGGAAAAGTTTGAAGTCAATAGAACTGAATTCTATGAACAATACATTTTCCCTCACATTTCTTATCACACAAGTTGATGATTTTTGTCGCTACCTGAGGTGCTCACTAGTTAATGATTGTCTTTTCTCAGGAAAAGCCAACAGCAACAGCAACAGCAAACAAGGTGAGGGCAAGCACTCGTGGAAGAGCAGGTGATGCAGGAGATGGGATTTCAATGTCAAAACTCTCAGGTGAATTTTCCAAGGACAATGAGAAGGGTGGCACAAAGTCATCTCCAGGTCTAGAGGACTTTCCACCTCCTAGACGAGCCAGCGGGCAAGTGTGCTACATTCCTTGTATCTACAATGTGACTCTGTGGAGCTCTCTGCAAGCTCTTTTCTTGGCAAGTTTGCTCAGTTGTCTTTAGAGGATGTGAAGGACATCAATACCTAGTGCACTCTATAAGCTGGTTTCAGAATCTCCACAGGGTGCATGTCTTTGATTGAGTGTCTGCATGTTTACTGAATCGCACACATGACATATGTAATACTGAATAAGGACCTTAGTACAGGTATAGTGTTGGCAGCTGAGCAAACATCCGGCAACTGTCATTTCTAGGCTTCACCTTTTTGTTCTGCTTGCTTTTATATTTGACCGTAGTCAACTCACACCTTATCTTCAGCTGAAATATTTTAAACAAGATTGGTGGCTCTCACCTAAAGCATGGCAATTGGATTGTCATGTGCAGCAGCCTTCCTGCTTACAGTGGGCTACCACGTGCCAGTAGCACTGCTCCTGGAAGGACTAGCATGGGGTCTGGCATTGATGCCCACAGTGGCTTCAATGTACCCATGTCTGGTGAGTTCCTGTCTCATCTCTCTATCTAATGTACATCTGTTGTAGATGAGCATTTAAATCTTTTTTTTTTTTTGTTTCACTCACAAAACAGCTGGATCTGCAGTGGAAGTCAGTGGGCCCCACACAAGGGGTTCCAGAGATAATAATAGCAGGGGTAGCAGCACACAGACCAAATGGAAAGAGTACTCTAGGAGAGAGGAAGATGAAGTTAAGAGTGGGAGCAATGGCAGCAAGAAGGAGGAGAATGCTTGGAGAGAGGGAGAATATAATGATCCTTATGTGGATTCACCGAGGGTCGGTCAATCATTGTCAGACAAAGGAGGGCCTATCAGTATTATGCAGCCTGCCAGCCAGCCCACCAGGTAATCTAATTAACTGATATTGTTTTCTAGAACACCAGCCAGATCCATATTTTGTGGCCATAGAAGTCCTGGTTTAGTTTGTGTGTGAATGTAGGTCAAGGATAGGCTGTGGGGGTAGGGCTGTAGTTGTTTGAATACATTTGATTCACTTTGTGAGAGGTTTCTCCAATCAGATTGGGTGTGTCTTGGAAAGTAAAAGGAGCTTCATATAAGTTTTTGAATGGGTTACTTTGTATCATGGGTGGGTCTTGGAATTTGATATGATTCTTTCAATTGAGATCTAGGTTGGTGGGTCCATGTTGTATCTCATGATATTTTATTGATTGAAAATGTGATCTCTATGGCTTTTTTTTGTTTTGCAGTCAGTCTAGAAAAGGCCTATCCATGGATGACATGGGCAATACCTTGGGAAACCTTCGTCTAGGTATGTTGGTTATGGCTTTGTTTTCCTCCCACCTTACTTTGCATGGCCTCAAGGACAAATAATGTTTGTTTCTCTCTCCAGTGTGGTTTTGTTAGGGGTCAGCTCTTGGCAAAAGTTTTCTTTGTTTACCTTTAACTGTAGGTGTGATGCATTGTATTATGCACTCATGTTGTGTATTCATAGGAGGGAAGCATTAACAATTTGACAGCATGGTCCTGGAATTGGCAGAGGATGACAGTGCTTCTGACCGAGGTAGTCGCCATAGCAGCATGTCAAGGGAAAATGTTGGTGGTCAAAGCAGGCAGCCAGCTTCTGCCTCAACAGTGACAAATGCCCCTTCTATTTATCGGTTGACTGCTTGTTCCCTGCTCATGTCCCACCAGTTGCTAAGCTAGTATGGTGTCTGCTGATAGAGGATGGCAGACCTAGTTTGAGACATAGTAAAAGGAGCAACAAGAGCAAAAGAGAACAGATCTGGATTGAATGTAGTGTTGCTGATATCTGACAAACACACTATACAGACCACTCTGGGAGTACAGTCATCACCGTCAATATTGTTGTGTATGGTTCTTTCTCATAAAGCAAGCTGTGTCCAGGAATATGTGTGGAGTTTCCAGTAAACGCAACTTACATGGTGTATCAAATGCTTGTTTGCAGTAAGAAGAACTCATCAGCATACTTTTACAGTGACAGTGACGATGACAATTCACTTGAGTATGTGCCCCTATAACTGCCTGTATCTTGTTTGTAAGCAGTTTGTGTTCTTGTCTTTTAACCTGTGTTGTGAGGACCAAGCCCTGGTTGATGAGATGTGGGAAGATCCCCTACTAACCCAGCTGATATGGTCATTTTCATTGATTGAGTGGACTCTACCCATAAACTACCAGAAACAATAATATCAATGTTACTGGAATCTCCAAGATGTGGCACAGTTCCATAGGAGGGTTGCACTTAATGTCTGAACCCTGGAATGAGTATGCCATAGGATCTCAAGAGGTAGACAAGCTGCTCAAGGGTTATTGGGAGCATTGGTGGATTACTGTAAAAAAGGAACATTATCTTTAGTAGTCCAGCCATGATGCAATACATGATGGTGGCCTTCAGCTTTTGCATTCTGTACCTTTCCAGTGCAAGGTCTGATTGAGAGATTTGCCACTGGAAACAACAGGGGTGCAGAAGAAGACTTGGAGGGAGATGCTGACGAACTCAATAGACGGAGCCCTCACTTTTCAGCAGTTAAGGTCTGCAAAGCACTTTCTTTCTGTTGATGAGAAATTTGTTTGACACTGATACTACTGCTGGTGCATTAGTCCAATGCTCATCATTGTATGCAGCTCCTGTACTTCCCAGTTGGCTGTTCTTTCAAACCCTAATGTAAATGCAGAAGATCAAATTGTCCTGTAACATGTACACAATTATTTTATAATTGTTATTTTGGAGTTTTGTCTGCAATATAGATATGTAATTGGGTACTCAGGTTGACTTGTGTCTTTCTGAATAAAAATCTGCAGTGACCTTTGCGGCTCCATCAAAACTCAGACTCAAGCTGTGAGTAGGGTAATGTGCTCCTGCCAGGATGGGACAGATTTCTATGGAACAGGCTTGGGTGCGGATTGGGGACCTTGATGAGCATCAGAAACTGCATATTTTTGCAGACTTTTGCCTGATCACAAGGAAGTGATTGATGTGTGGCAGCTGATTTTCAGTCATCCACCATGTGCATCATCTAACAAGATTTTTCATTGGGTGAGACATCATAAATTCTTGAGTCTTCATTGAACATCAACCTGAGAAACATGTTTCATCTCATGTCAGGGAAGTGTGACATTTGGAATGTGATTTTGAATACATTTTGTTTTGGTCTGATTTTTTTTTGTTGTCAATGATGATGTGGTAATTTTTGTTGTGAATGTTAGCTCTGAGCATCTTTGTGTTATGTTAAATTCATCTTTTCAGGGTGAGTTGCAGACCCATTTTTTGCAAATTCAGGTGGAATATGTAACTGGTGGCAACTGACCTAACCTGCACAATATACTGTCCTTATCTTTTCTGCAACAGATCCACTGATGAAGTCAGTGGGGATGTTATGGTAGATGGTCAATGCCATACATGTTGCTTTTGAGGGTCCGGGACCCTTAACAACAATGTGCATTCAAACTGCTGCTGCTGTCATTCAAACTGATCTCTGTATTGTGGTCTGGTTTTTCCTCTTTAATCAAGGTGCAGCCTCCCTCTTTTTCATGCTTGTTGATGGTTACTGGTTTCTGGTCAGACGTGAAATATCCAATACCTTATTATAGGGTCAGCTCTCAATTCTTTTCAGGTTGAAAAAGATTGTAAGTATGGAGAAATGCCTTCACACATTCTTACTTAATCTTTAACTAGTGTACCCTGTGCCATTGGCCCAAGTGGAACTGGTTGTCCAACTAGTTTTTTCTTTCCAAAACCATTTTTTGTAATTTAATTGAATTTCCAATGACAAAAACTACACAAAATACAATATCTCCTGGACCTTAGGACTAAAAGTATCAAATCACCTTCATTGAATCCCAATTGTTCAGACCTTTTGAACAATATCAAGAGTGTACCCAAATTCCCTTACAATTTTTAGTTTTGATTAAATGAATTTTCGGTCAATAACTTCTCAACCAGGTTGAAACATTGTGAAGCCAACCGAGTGCACCCCTAGTCATCAATGGCTTTCCAATAGTACCAAGAGTGTGTGAAGAGGCACCATGGTTCAGAAAATAAAACAAACAAAGAAACTACCTTCCTTCAGAGATATATATGCACAATGCAGGCAACTAGAAAACCAACAAGACACAACAATCTATCTATGAAGGAAGGTAGTTTGTTTTGTTTTGTTTTGTTTTGTATTGTAGTTATGAGATCCACTGAACCAGGATGCTTCAGAAGATCATGTTCTTGGTGTCTTTGGAAAGCTCTTGATGAGAAGGGGTGCATGGGCTTGGTTCCACGACGTTTGGACTTGTGGTGCAAAAGTTCTTGAATATTGAGTGATTTCTTCACTGAAAATTAATTTAAATCATTGCTGAAAATTTCGGAGGAATTGGAATGTGGCTTTGGTGTTGTTGGAAAGATCTTGATGAGCAGGATTTAATGGAATTGATTTGTCAAGATTTGGATTCAGAATGTGGGAGACATTGAATTTAAAGTGATTTCTGCCACTGAAAACTCCAATAAATTCCAAAAAACCAGGTTTTGGAAGGAAAATCAGTTGAGATTGTGGTAACACTTGAAGGCTTACCATTCGATTCAAGCATGATTTCCTTTCATATTTCACTGTTCAAAAAATAGATCCATACATTGCAAAACAATGTTCACATGTTGAGTTTCCCTATTTTGTAATGGGTTCACACTTGGGCCAATGGCACAGGCCACACTAGTAGTAACAATAGGAGGAAACGTATATATCACTGTTGCAAGCACAAAACCATGATTACTAGAACCTTCTAATCCATGATTTTGGAAAAGCTTTTCAAATGCTCTACAAGCTACTAATCCATGACTTGAGAAAATGTCAAAGGTGCTCTACAAGCACTAAACCATGACTTGAGAAAACCTTCTAAAAATGCTCTGAAAAGTACTAATTATTCATGATTGGAGAAACATTAAAAATTGCTTTGTCCGACAAAGTTGCCAAAGCAAATCTCATGTCAGGTTGACACATGGGACAGTCGACTCTGCCACAAAACAAACAAGGGGTGTGTCACACTGTCACCTTTGCCATTTACATTGAAAATTGTCTTAAGGGAAAAGAAGAATTATGGAAACTCAAATGTTTCACCTTGCAAGAATATTATCTTCAAAAAATCCTCTAAAAGAAACAAAAAAACCTTCAAGATATTATGATTCTATAACTAATCCTAAGTTTAATCCAAAATATCATCTTAAAAAAATCCTCATATAAAAATAGACCTATTATTATTACCTAGGGGCCAAAATCCTTTAAGCTACTATATTCTATAATGAATCTAAACACAATATCCTTGCCTTGGTAGGTAAGGCCAACAAACAAAAGAAACATGTTGCAAGAAAGAAAAAAAACCACCAAACAAGAAAGAAAGAAGAAAGAAAGAAAAAAACGGATGCAACATGTGAGCTTTGCATTCAAGCTTTTTTTTGCAAATGTGAACAAGTTGTGAACATGTTCAAATTGCAAAGTTGGAAGAACTTTCTTGTGCATGCTCATGAGATCGAATTTTGCCATAAAATTTTCCAAACTTGCTTGAAAATTCAGGACAAGAAAGTTGCCATGGTACAAAATAGTGTCGTCGTCTTCGTAAATGGCCGAAACCAAACCCCGGCGAGCTGTTTACGAGACTTCTTTTTTTTTGGGGTCTATAACCAAAACCAAAACCAAAACCAAAACTCTTGCTATTTTTTCTTCTTCTAATGTATACAAAGGTGATAGATCTGTTTGTATTTCGACTGTAAATTTTATACTAGTAGAGTTGCGAGTAGGTACTAAGGTTTGATCAGGACTGAGTGGTGTAAATCCAGAAAATGCACGAGAAACTGGAGGTGATTACGAGTCCGGAGTTGTTCTCTGTCGTGGGCTTAATCGAAGGCGCTAGACCTCCCATCGTCGATGTCATCAGAACGTACGTGTAGGGACCCACAAGCGCTCTGCAATGAGAAAAACACAGACCCAAATATGTAACTTTTTAATAATAAAAAAAACGAAGTTCAGAAAAGATGGTTCTAGGAAGCATTCGGCTTGCAGGATAGAAGAAATTCTTTGGCTAAATTTCGCCAGTAAAAACAAAAAAAACACAAGGTCAACAGTCACACAGAAGGAATATTGAGAGAGAGAGAGAGAGAGAGAGCTTACGAGCCACTGGTGCTGGTTACTTTGATTAATTGCCAACCAAGGCTATCCTTGGAAACCTCCACCGGAGCGGTGGAAGCTCGACCGGTGATGGAGAACCCGTTGGGATTGAATAATACCCAGTTCAGTCGGCCGCCAAGCTTGTCAGGTTTGGCCAAGACGGAGAATTGCCCAACGATAGGACCGCCGGGTACGGTGTAGAGCTTTGCAGAAACACCCTCAGGCGTCCAAGTCTTACCCGTCCACTTATAGCGCAGAGCGCCCTGGGCGTAGAAGCTTTCCAAGGGTTGCTGGTTTTTCAGTGGCGCGCTCATGGACGGAGGCAACAACGCAGCAGGTGGAAGAGTATCTTGTGTGTAGAATCCGAAATCGGCTGTAAAGGGTATCTCCACCACCTCGTCTTCTTTGCACAAGGATTGAGGAGGTGCATTCCCACCCGTCCCATTGAGAATCGCAATGTAAGAAATCAGCGAAGTTGCTCCCAAATTACCGTGTTGGGTAGCCACATATATGAAAGAAGTCGCACCCTTCGTCGTCACAGTTTCGATCACCGTGCCTGCAACAAAGGAAAGGTCAAGAGAGAGTAATCAGTCGAGAAACTCATGAGACCAACTAAGGGTCTCTTTCCATTAGGCTGCTGTGATCACACAGCTCTCTAATGGAGAAGTGATCACTGTCCCCTGTAGCAAGAAACAAGGCCCTATGTCAGTGGCTTTCCATTAGGCTGCTGTGACCACAGTTTGACTCACGGCTCTCGCAGCTACTGCAATTGGTCAATGCTTGACCGATAGAGCTGTGAGATGATTGCGAACAGAGCCAATTGAAAAAACATAACGGAAAGCTTCTGTGATCTACTGGAAAGAAGTCGTAAGATCTAGCTGCCTTTGCTGCAGCACTGCAACTATTAACACGCTGACCTCATGTCGCAGCTCGAGAACAGATTTGCGCAGGATCAGCTTCTTACCAGTCACTGTGCTATATTGGTACCCTGATTCCGCACTATCACCATCATCGTTCAGAAGCTCCCACCATCCTGATCTCGTTTTCTTCACAGGAGTGAGAGTCTCCCTGTATACGCCCACGTAATTGGAATGCGTCCGTGCATCCACCATCTGACTCTCTCCTCCCTGGTATGCCCACTGCCCCTGCAAACACTTGTACACCTTGTGCCCATTCCGCGTCGTGCACGTCATGGACAACCTGCAATCGATCGAGCAATGAACAGCAACAACAGGAGCACAATTAGATGAGTGCCACCAACACAACCCACAAATAAATCAGCATGCATGATTCCCCGCATACCCAGAACACCGCGAATTGTTGGCAATGCTGGGGGCGGGGGGGGGGGGGGGAAAAAGTGGGGGGGGCGGGGCGAGGAAGAGAACAACCACACGTTTCCCCCAGAGGGGCCCCTGC
>Ga0116231_10004478_pt1 | contig 28265 bp, 28 predicted proteins | sample S1TSphgellanicum_2_FD_89695 | JGI IMG/M metagenome (GOLD analysis project Ga0116231, IMG submission 89695) | Host-associated microbial communities from peat moss isolated from Minnesota, USA - S1T2_Fd - Sphagnum magellanicum MG | ecosystem: Host-associated > Plants > Peat moss > Unclassified...
CGGCTTCGGCGGCACGAACTGTAGTTTGATATTTGGCGCCGCGCAATGACCTTGAGGGCGTACCTGGACGGGGTCGGCGTACTCGGCCCGGGCCTCTCCGGCTGGCAAGACACTGCCGCCATACTAAGCGGTCGAAGTGCCTACGCCGGATCGCCCACGGTGCTGCCGACACTCACCATGCTGCCCGCGGCCGAGCGGCGCCGCACCGGGCGGGTGGTCCGGGTTGCCTTGGGTGTCGCCTTCGAGGCGACGTCCGCGGCAGCCGCCAACCCTGCACTGCTGTCGAGCGTGTTCTCCTCGAGCGGCGCGGACGGGGACATCTGTCACGAGATCTGTCAGGCCCTGTCTCTGCCCGCTCGCGAGGTCTCGCCGACCCGCTTTTCCAATTCGGTGCACAATGCGCCGGCCGGATATTGGAGCATCGCCACGGGCGCCATGACTGAATCCAACGTACTGTGCGCCTTCGATGGCAGTTTCGTGGCTGGTCTTTTGGATGCAATACTTCAGGTGCAGGAGGGGCGCGCCGTCTTGCTGGTGTCTTACGACGCGAATTACCCGGCTCCGCTGCATGCCAAGCGTCCCATACCGGATGCATTCGGCATCGCCCTGGTGCTGGTGCCGGAAGCGACGCCGCAGTCGCTGGCGCGTCTCGACGTGGCGCTCACCGATGAGGCGTCCGACAGCATGCGAGAGCCACGACTCGAAGCGTTGCGCGCCTCGATTCCCGCCGCGCGCGGGTTGCCGCTGCTCGAGAAGCTGGCGTTGCGCAAGAAGGCACGTACCATTCTGGAATACCTGGATGTCGCCCGTGCCGGCGTGCTGGTCGAGCCATGTCGCTGACCTGTAGTTCGAAGATGGATCGTGCGTGGATCGAAGCACGCATACCGCATCAGGGCTGCATGTGCCTGCTCGACGAAGTGATGAGCTTCGACGCACACCACCTGCGTGGCAGCAGCGGCACGCATCGCTGCGCCGCTCATCCGCTGCTGCGTAACGGCCGACTCGGCATCGCTTGCGGCATCGAATATGTCGTGCAAGCCATGGCGGTACATGGCGCGATCGCCGGGGCGGCCCATGCCGGAGCGGCCATTCCCGGGGCGGCCCTTACCGCAAGCTCGCACGCGAAGCCGGCCATCGGATTTCTCGCCGGATTGCGCGATGTGCATATGCATGCGACGCGCCTCGATGACATTGCCTCGGACCTCGTCTGCGACGTGCGACGCATCGCCGGAGATGCAGCGACCGCACTCTACTCATTCGACCTGAGCGCGGCTGGGCGCTCGCTGCTTGCGGGCCGTGCGACTGTGGTGCTCGATGCCGGCGGACTTCTGACCGGTTACCCAACGCCATGAACGCAGGTGCGCGCCGCGCGCTCGTGACCGGAGGCAGCGGCGGCATCGGCGCCGCCATCTGCCGGCGGCTCGCCGCCGCCGGACATGTGGTGCATGTTCATACGCATCGCTCTGTGCATGCCGCCGAAGCCATCGTGGCGCAGATCGTCGCGGAAGGAGGCCGGGCAATGGCGGTGCAATTCGACGTCACCGATGCCGCCGCCACCCGCGCGCAACTGGAAATCATTCTCGAGGAAGGTCCCATACAAGTGCTGGTGAACAACGCCGGCATTCACGACGATGCAGTGTTTCCAGGCATGAGCCCACAGCAGTGGCAGCGCGTGATCGATGTGTCGGTGCACGGCTTTTACAACGTCACGCAGCCGCTGACGCTGCCGATGATCCGTACCCGCTGGGGTCGGATCATCAGCATCTCGTCCGTCTCGGCGCTGCTCGGCAATCGAGGCCAGGTGAATTACGCAGCCGCCAAAGGCGCCCTGAACGCGGCGACCAAGGCATTGAGCCTCGAAGTCGCGAGCCGCGGCATCACCGTCAATGCGGTCGCGCCCGGCATCATCGCCACCCAGATGAGCAGCGGCGCTTTCGATACTGCCGCCATCAATGACATCGTGCCGATGAAGCGTGCGGGAAAGCCCGAAGAGGTAGCCGACTTGGTCGCGTTCCTCGCCTCCACGGAAGCCGGCTACATCACCGGTCAGGTGATTTCCATCAGCGGCGGCATGGTCTGACTCAGGCGATCCACCACGAAGCGATCTTGGACTTTGCCCATGCCGTAAATGAAATCGGTACGCACCGCCCCGCCGAAGGCGGGCGGCGCCTCGATCTCCGAATCGGGAATCTCGAGGACTTCGCTGACGGCGTCCACCACCACACCGAAGACCTGCGCTGTCTCTTTGACCAGCGCTTCCATGACGATGCAGCTCTTCTTGGTAGTATCACCGCCGGGCCGGCCGAAGCGCTGCGCCAAATCAAGCTCGCGGGGATACTGGAATGGCCGCCACGGTTTGCGTGCGGCCCTCATCGCAAAGCCGCGGGACCACCGCCGCAACCGGCCATATCGCCGGTCAGTTCATTTCCATGAGCGGCGAGATTGTGTGCGGCGTCGCCGCGCCGGTCTTGCTATCTCGCAAGTTGCAGGGTGGTCGAGACGACCCAGCCCGCGTTGCCGAGTTCGTCGTTGACCTTCCACCAGACGCCGACCTTCTCCCCGGTCGGGTACAGCGTCATGCCTGGATCGAGGTCGCGAACCACGGCGGATTTCAGATCGGCATTGGTGTACATTTTCGACGGTTTGACGACCGATACGGATTGTTGAGTATTGTCGGGGTTCGCCGTGGTGCTTGCAGCCTTCACGTCGGCGACCATTTTGGCATAGGCGTCGAGATAGGCCTGTGCCACGACCTGGCCGATCTCGGTGTTCGCGTAGGTACTGGCACCAGCCGCCGCGAATCCTCCGGCCCACCCGCCGAATCCCCCGCCGCCGAACCCTATGTCGGTCTTTTTGGCATGCCCCTGTTGCAGCGACACTTGCTCCGTCGAGCGCACATCGGTCAAGGTCAGCACCACATCGGCGGTCTTGCTCTTCAGGCTGATGCCGCCGACGACCGCGCCGATCCCATGCCCGAGCAGGCCGCCCAGTGCGCCGCCGATGTTGGTACCGCCGGAATTGCGGTTGCGGTTCGCGATATCCGGGATCAACACGAAATCCGCCGCTTTCATCTGGCCCTTACCGACGTTCGAACCCACGCGCTCTTCACCGCTCGCCGCGAGCGCGCGCTCGGCTTGAGCGGCCGCAAGCCCCTTGCCCCGGTCGACGAGCGTGAAGCATTGTGATTGCGCCACATAGACCTTGATCAAGGCCGCGGGGGAATCCAGGTTCATCTGCGTCCACCAGTTATCCTCGGGCTCCTTGACGGCCAAGGTGCCGTACTTTCTGTCGCAGGTGGGCACCGGGGCCCCCGCAGCGCTGTCGGCACGCGCGGTGGGAATAGAGTGGAGCGCGAATCCCGCGACCAGGATCGCCGCAACCTGAGCGTTCACAGATCCCTTCAAATCTTTCAAGGTTTTTCCCCCCATGTCTCGAGTCGTTATCTTACTCGACCCATGGGCCTCTTCCCAATGACATTGAGCTAGGCATAAGCATCCAAGACCCCGCTCGACACGCGCGCCGCGGAGCTGACCGTGCTCACCGGCCCGGTGCCATGCCTGCGCTCCGAATCTGAATTCTGCTGCTGGTATGTTTGCGGCGTCGAGGGGCGATCCTGAAAGGAGCGCTGCGAAATATCGACGCTCACCTGGCCGAAACCCTGATTACCGAGCATGTCGCGCAGTGTCGCAGTGCTCGCATGCAAGGCGTCGCGCGTCGCGGCGCTGTGACTCACCATCCAGACCTGTGCGTTATCGCCCTGGACTGAAATTCGCACTTCGATCGGGCCGAGCGCGGGAGGATTCACCTGCAGCTTGGCGCTGCTGATGTTCTTGTCCACCATCGTGGCAATCTGATTGGCCAACCCTTGACCGAATTCGCTGCTGTCGACGTGGGCGCTGATCTTCATGGCGCTCGGAACATCGGCGCTCTGAGATGGGGTGGCTCCGGCGGCCTGCGCCGCGCCCGCGGCGGCACTGCCATCGATGTCCGCGGCCGGGGACGCAGTGACGGTCGACACGTCGCCGGGTCGCAGGTGTTTTTCGTCGACCGCCGTGCTGGCGGCCAGTGTCGTCAACACGCGGGCTGCGCCTGCCACCGCGGCTGCTGTGGCCGAGGCGCCAGCAGCGGCGAGTGCGCTCGCTGCATCCGGTCCAGTGGCCTGCGCCGGCTCCGCGTCGGAGGCCGCCGGCACATCTGCGTGCGCGGAATTCTGCGCGGTTACCCCGGCGGCGGCGGAGATGTCGGCCGCGATACCCGCGACGCTAGCAGCACCCGACGCAGCCGTCGGGGCGGACGCGGCCGGCGGGGCTGCCGCAACCCCAGCGCCTGCGTCGCCGTTGCCGTCGTCGTCGGTACCAGGAGTCGCTGCCAATTCTTGGGGAGCCACGGACTTATGTGCGGCGGCCAATTTTGCCGCCGCTGCAGTGGCAGTGGCATCGCCGGCATGCGCGACCGCCGGGGGCGCGGCGGGCACGGCAGGTAACGCCGCGGCTGGCAATGCCGCCCCCGGTAACCCCGTGGCCAAGAGGCCCGTGGCATCATCCTTAGGCTTCGCGCCTGACGCAGCCTCGGCATCGGCCAAAGCGACATCGTCCGCGCCCAGAGCAGCATGTACCTGAACATAGCTCGTCGCGGGCTTGAGACCCGCGGGGACCGCAGCTGTGGACGGTTGTTTCGAGTTTGTGGCCGTTGACGCTGCGGCAGAAGCTCCTACCGCAGAAGCGATCCCAGCAGCGACACCCGACGCGTAGGCCGCGGCGACAGACGAGGGGTTCGCCGTGGCGGCCACCCCGGTCGCCGCCGCGACGGCGGATTGGGACGCTGTGGCAGCGAGCGCCGTCGCGGCAGTCGCGGCGGCGGCTGCAGATTGAGCGGCGGCGGCCGCCGCATGCGCCGTCGCAGCTTGGGCAGCTGCTGCTTGCACCGCCGCGGCTGCAGCCGCTACGGCCGGCGGCAACGGCTGCGGAGCCGGCGGCACGACATTGCCGGAAGCCGGTGATTTGCCGCCGTCGGCACCTGCATCCGAGCGCTTGCTGGAGGCGCTCGTGCGCGCAGGCTTCGCCGCGGCAGTGTGCATGGCGTGTGCAAACCCTTGATCCGGGGCGGCGGCGGGAGCATCGCTATCCGTGACGCTCTGGCTGGTTTCTACGGGAGGGGGCGCTGTCGGCAGGCTCGGCAAGATGTTGTTCATGACGAGAGGAAGTGCAAGGCACGTGCCAGTTCCTGCGAACGCGCGTCGCTAGCGCGCGCCGCTAGCGCGCCCCGAGTAACCCGGGCCATGCAGGATCTGCCCAGGTAAAGCCCCGGTCATCTTTCCCTCGCTGATGACCGGCACGCCGTTGACGAGCACGTACTGCATACCCACGGACAAGCGGTTCGGATCCTCGTACGTAGCCACATCACGGATCGTGCCAGGGTCGAACACGACCACATCGGCCCACATACCGAGCTTCAGTACGCCGCGGTCGGCGAGGCGCGCGCGCTGCGCGGGCAGCGCTGTGAATTTTCGAATCGCATCGATCAACGTCAAAACCCTCTCGTCTTGCACGTACTTATGCAGGATGCGAGGAAAAGTACCATACGCCCGCGGATGCGGATGTTCGCGCGACAGCAGACCATCGACCGAAGCCCCGGAGGCATCGTTGTCTATCGAAACCCACGGTTGTTGTAGTATCAAACGCACATCCGGTTCATCCATGCCGAACACCGCGACGCTGCTGCCGGCGTGATCCCTGATCAGAAAATCGCAAATGGTATCGATGGGGTCTTCGTGCCATTCAGCGGCAATCTCGCTGACCCGCTTACCCTGATACTTCACAAGCTCCTCGTTGAGGACCGCGGTGATGAGAATGTCCTGCGGCCCCTTGATGGCAAGCCATTCGTTGTCCCAGTCCTTCGATGGCGTGGTCATATCCGCGCGGATTCGGGCACGCATCGCCGGATCCTTGAGCCGGACGATCAGGGCGGCATTCCCGCCATCGTGCGCCCAAGGCGGAATGAAAGCGGAGAAACTGTTCTCCCATGCGGTGTATGCGTAGGTATCGGCCTCCACATCGATGCCCTGCGCTCGCGCCGCTTCGATGGCCTGTATCACGCGCGGCGCATTGCCCCAATTGCGCTGGCCCGATGCCTTCAGATGAAAGATCTCGACCGGTATATGCGCTTCCCGGCCGATGCGGAAAGTCTCCTCAAGCGCTTCCATCTCTGCATCGCCTTCGCTGCGCATGTGAGTCGCGTAGATCCCGCCGAACTGCGCGGCGGATTGCGCCAGTGCGATCAATTCTTCCGTGTGCGCGTAGGGTGCCGGCGGATACTGCAGCGCCGTCGACAGGCCGAGCGCGCCTTGGCGCATCGCCTCCACGACCAGCGCCTGCATGCGCTTCAGCTCGTCCTGCGAGGGTGTGCGATCGCCATAGCCAAGCACCATTTCTCGTATCGTGGCCGCGCCCACATAATCGCCTACGTTGATGCCGATGCCCTGGGCCTTGAGGCGGGCGAAATAGCCCTGAAAATCCTGCCAGTCATGGGTGATGCCGTAGTGCGCGTAGTTCGCACGATTCTCTCTGAGGATGTCCTCGTTGACCGGGGCCACGGATTCCCCCTCCCCGGTGATTTCCGTGGTGATGCCTTGAAAAATCTTCGACGGCAGGCGCGGATCCACCAGGATGCTGTACTCGGACTGACCCAGCATGTCGATGAAGCCCGGCGCGACCACCAAGCCGCGCGCATCGACCGTTTCCCTGCGCGGCGCATCCGCCAAATTCCCGATGGCAGCGATGCGCCCGTCCTTGATGCCGATATCACCCTCGTACCAGGGCGAGCCCGTGCCGTCGATGATGTGCCCATGGGTGATGATGATGTCATAGCCGCGGGGGCCGGCGTTCGCCATCGCTGCGGCCGCGGTCACGAGCCAAAGACTTAGACCCGCAATATTCCGTACCATCCGCATGGAAGCCATGGAAGCCATAGGGTTGCTCATGAGTCGCCGCGATCGAATTCCAAGACCAGCGTGGCGCAGCCGAGCAATCCCGCTCCCTCGACCCAGGCCAACCATTGGGTCATGCGGCTGGTCACCCCGAACCGTGCGGATGCGCGCACGGCGCGGCTCGCAAGCCATCCGTAGCCCATCAAGATGAAGAATTCCGGGATCACCGACGTGGCGGTCAAAATGCACATCTGCGTTGCCACGGGCGACTTCAGGTCGATGAACTGCGGCAGCAACGCGAGGAAGAACAGCAACGCCTTGGGATTCGCCAGCTGCAGCGTCACGGCGCCGAGGTACACGCGATGCGGATCGACTCGGGCACCCGTGCCCGGCGCCAAGTTCAGCGCCGGCGACGCAGCGGCGGAACGCAGCGCCCGAACTCCCAGATAGATCAGGTAGGCGGCGCCCACCCATTTCGCTACGGCGAAGAAGCGCGCACTCGCCGCGATGATGGCGCCCAAGCTGGTCGCCGACAACGCGAAATAAACGATGTTGGCGCTCAAGATGCCGGCCGTGGCTGCAAGCGTTCGGCGGAAACCGCCGCGCGCACTTTGCGACACGACATAGAATACCGCCGGGCCCGGCGACAGCGACAGCGCAGCCTCCATCGTGAAAAACAGCAGCCAGGTCTTGAATGTCACGGGTTTGATTCTAGCTGCCCGCGGGCCGCAAACGAAAGGCATCGTCATCCAAGAGGTACGCATGGTTTGCGGCGGTCTTATTTAGGCCGTTCTGGTTCCCGCATATTTGGACATTCCGCAAAGATACGATCATGACGGCCATTCGAGGCTCGTGATACAGATTGCTCGGTTACATACGACAACTCCTATGGCAAGCGTAGGAATTCCGGACTCTGGCAATCCGTCGCGCCATGTGGCTATCGCACATACGAACTCGATCGAAAAGGTTCGCTTTCATGAAGGTCCGAGACGTGATTAAACTCATCGAGCAAGACGGTTGGCACCACATTCGGACAAAGGGTAGTCACCGCCACTTTCAACATTCTGTGAAGCCCGGCATAGTCACGGTGGCCGGAAAACTCGGGATAGACGTGCCAAGAGGGACGCTCAATAGTATCCTGAAACAGGCCGGTCTAAGGCGGCCGTAGGAGGATCAAAGTGGAATACCTGGTGGTGATCGAAAAAGGCGAAACCAGCTACGGTGCCTATGTTCCGGATCTTCCTGGGTGCGTGGCGATTGGCGAAACGCGCCGAGAAGTGCTCAGGCTAATTCGCGAGAGCATCGAATTCCACATCGAGGCATTGCGAGAAGCGGGCGAGCCCGTTCCTTCGCCGACATCCAAGGGTGAACTCATCAAGGTACGCGCCGCCTAGACGGAGCCTAGACGGAGGGGAGTGCGCCGAACCTAAGCTTCTTAGGCAGTTGCCTAGGCCACGCTCACCGCTGCCGGGCTCAGGCTTCGGGTTGCATGAGGTAAACGATGCGGTCACAGTAGCCGCATGTATGCCTTCCTCATCGTGACCCTGATGCTCGCACTGCCCATCCTTTGCACGGTAACCCAAGTTTTTCATTCCAATCACGGCGTATTCTCCTTCGACATACTCCTCAAGTGGCTCGTGTTCTGGGCGGTCGGCGTACGACTGCTGTTTGCCGGCTTTCGCCAGATCTTTCAACCGCGTTACACGGCGGAAGTGGTTCTTAGGCTAAAGGGCGACGATTGCAACCGCGTGATCCGGGAACTGGGCTTCGGCAATATCGCGATAGGCACCATCGGCGTCGGCAGCCTACCGTATGAGCGCTGGTTGCTGCCTGCCGCGATCGCCGGTACCGTGCTTTATGGACTCGCGGGGGTCAACCATTTTCAGCACAAAGCCCGCGGCGCGAACGAGAACGTGGTGATGGTCTCGGATGTCCTGGTGGCCGTCGTGTTGATCGTGTGTCTGCTGCCCAGCTGACGACGGGCTACCTCGTCCGCCCCGCAAGGATGGTCACGCTCTCCGACGCCGGATCGAAGACGATACTGGCCTCCCCGCGCTTCAGCTGCGCAATCGTGCGCGCCACTTTCTCATCGAGGGATAACTCCCGCTCGCCGTAGTCTGTCCCTTCGCGCAGCACGAACGACTCGATCACGGCGCGCAAGATCGGCGCACTCAATGCCGTGTAGGGGACGGGGACGACTTCGCAGGAGCTGTCTGCCATGAGTGCGGATCTTACGCTAGTCGGATTCACCGCTGCCGGAAACATCGGAGATGGACTCTCCGCGCCGCGCTAAACCTAAGCGCATCGCGACTTCGTCGCTGTCGCGCTGCTCGCGCGCATCCGCGGCCTGTTGCTCTTCCTTCTTGAATCGCTCCACCACTCTGCCGAGCGACTCCACCTCGATGCGCTTGTCGGTCCACAACGTCCGGCGCCTGTCGTATTCGGCGCGGGCCGCGCCCAGATTCTTATCATGCTGGCACATCGCCTCGCCCAGTCGAGCCAGGAAAGAGCGAAGATTCAGCAGCTTCACCGCATCGGTCGCCCCGCCGGCTTGCGTGGACTTGAGCACATACTCTTGCCGATAGGTCTGCAGTTGCTCGAGCTGGCGCTCGAGGTCAGTCACCTTGCGGCCGGCCTCGGCCATCGCGCCGCTCAAGTCCTTGGCGGCATTCGCGGCAATCTCAACGATGGGTTCGAATCTTTTCGATTTCATCATCAGTGGCGCACTATCGGCTCATGCCCAAGGCCGGCGCCGAGAACTGTGTCACGAGTTGCTTCAGATCCGCGTTGCTGCGTTCGATTCCCACCGGTTCGTACATGTCCTGGCGCAGGAATTCCAGCATCTTCGGCCACTGCGCCACCGCCAGATCGACGCGCGCATCCGCGCCGCGCTTGTAGGCGCCCACGGCAATGAGGTCCCGGTTCTGTTGGTAGGTGGAGTAAACCTGCTTGAAGCGGTTCGCCATGTCGAGTTGTTCGCGGGGAGCGATTTGATGCATCGCACGGCTGATGGAAGCCTCGATATCGATCGCCGGATAGAGCCCGCTCTCGGCCAAACGGCGCGATAGGACGATGTGTCCATCCAAGATCGCGCGCGCCGCATCGGCGATCGGGTCGTTCTGATCGTCGCCCTCGGCCAACACCGTGTAGAAGGCCGTGATCGAGCCGACACCGCGGTCGCTGTTGCCGGCGCGCTCGACGAGCTGCGGCAGCCGCGCAAAAACGGAAGGCGGGTAGCCTTTGGTCGCCGGCGGTTCGCCGATCGCCAACGCGATCTCGCGTTGCGCCTGTGCAAAGCGCGTCAATGAATCGAGCAACAGCAGCACCTTCAGGCCGCGATCGCGAAAATATTCCGCGATGGCCGTGGCCAGCCACGCGCCGTGCAGCCGCATCAACGGCGGATTGTCCGCCGGCGTTGCCACCACCACGGCCCGGCGCATGCCCTCGGGTCCCAGCGTATTGCTGACGAAATCCTGTACTTCGCGGCCACGCTCGCCGATCAATCCCACCACCGTCACGTCGGCCTTGGTGTAGCGAGTCATCATGCCGAGCAGTACCGATTTACCGACGCCGGAACCGGCGAACAGCCCGATGCGCTGACCGCCGCCGACGGTCAGCAACGCATTGATCGAGCGCACGCCGACATCCAGCGGATCGGTGATCGCGCGGCGCATCAGCGGATTCAAGGGCTCGCCGGTCAAGGTCATGCGTTCGGTACAGCGCAACTCGCCCAGACCGTCGAGCGGCCGTCCGGCGCCGTCCAAAACCCTGCCCAACAATCCATCGCCCACGAGCACCGCGGATTCACCCCGCTTCGGAATCACGCGCGCGCCCGGCATCAAGCCGCGAATGTCGCCGGTGGGCATGAGAAACAACTTGTCGCCCGCGAAGCCCACCACCTCCGCCTCGATTTGCTTGCCCTCCGCGGTATCGACCAAGCAGCGGCTGCCGACCGCCGCGCCGCACCCGACGGCCTCGAGCGTCATGCCGACCATGCGGCTCAATGTGCCTTCGACCACCAAGTCCGACGCATGTGCCACGCGCTCGCGCGCCTCGACGAGCGCCTCGACCCACTTTTTCGGTCTCGGTCGCAGCGCGTTCACGGCTCGCCCCGCGAAAGGTCGCTTTGACGTTCGCTGCCGAGCAACTCGCTCAAGATGCTGGCGAGGCGCGTTTCCAGCCGTGCATCGAGCCGCGACGTGGCGGTATGGATTTTGCAGCCACCGCGCGACATCACGGGATCCTCTATCATCGTCCAAGCCCGCTCGCTCTCGGTCGGGGCAAGATGGTCGCGCACCACAGCCGCATCTTCGGGATGGAGGTGGACGCGCACGTCGCGGGCCGCCGCCGGTAACGCCGCGATCGCTTCGCGGATGATGCCGATGATCTGCGTCGGATCGGTCTTCAATTCGCGGCGCACGATCTGCCGCGCCAGCGCCATGCTCAACGTGAGCAGTTCCCGTTCCACCTCGGCGTCCAAGGTCTCGAACGGCTTGGCGAGTTCATCGAACATGCCGGACAGGCGCTCGACCTGCGCGCGCACTTCAGCTTGTCCCGCCTGACGCCCTTCAACCAGCCCCTGCTGGAATGCCTCCTTGTGGGCTTCGGCCTGCAGATCGATCAAATCTCGGAGGGTGGTCGGGTCTTTGCCCGATCCGCGGTCCAGCGGGCCCCGGTCCATGACCGGCGCGGTCCACAGCGCCACCGTCGGCTTGCGCGCGTCCTGATTGTCAGACAAGTTCGGCCTCGCCTTTACCGCCGAGAGAGATGGTGCCTTCCTCGGCCAAACGCTGCACGACCACGATAATCTCCTTCTGTGCCGCTTCGACGTCCGTGAGCTTGACCGGGCCGCGTGCTTCCATGTCGTCCTTGAGAATTTCAGCGGCGCGCTTCGACATGTTCTTGAGGATCTTCTCCTGCACCTCAGGCTCGGCCCCGCGCAATGCCACGGCCAGCGTGTCGGAACCCACGTCGCGCAGCAACGTCTGGATACCGCGGTCGTCGACGTCCAGCAGATTGTCGAAGACGAACAGCAAATCCTTGATCTTCTGATGCGTCTCCGCATCGGCGGTCTCGATCTTGCCCATCTCCGCGGCGCTCTCGTCTTTTTTCATCGTATTCAAGATATTCGCGACCACACGCGCGCCGCCGATTTGCCGCAGCGCCACCGGCGGCGCGACATTGGCCTGCTTCTCGACGAGCTGATCCAGTTCCGCGAGCGCCGTCTGCGGCACTTCGTTGAGCGTGGCGATGCGCATGAGCACCTCGGTGCGCAGCGCCTCGGATAGCAGCGGCAGGATGGCCGCCGACTGTTCAGGCTCGAGATGCGCCAGCACGATAGCTGCGATCTGCGGGTGCTCGCCGCTGATGATTTGCGCCACCGCCTTGGCTTCCATCCACTTGAGCGCCTCGATACCTTGGCCGGTCTGGCCGCTCGCGACGCGGTCGAGCAGCAAATCGGCCTTTTGCTTGCCGACGGCCTGCGTCAGGACGCGGCGCACGTACTCGATCGAGCCGCTGGCGAGATTGGCCTGCTCGTCGGCGATGCCGATGAACTTCTCGAGCACCCCGCTCATTTGCTCGCGCGAGATTTCCTTGAGCTCGGCCATCGCGAGCCCGAGTTTTTGGACATCCTTGGCATCCAACTGCTTGAGCAGATTGGCGGCGTCCTGCTCGCCCAAGCTCATCAGCAAGATGGCGGCACGCTGAATTCCAGAAAGTTCTCCGTCTTCTTTAGCCATCCGCAGCGACCCAATCCTTTACGACTTGCGCTGCACGTTTAGGATCCTGGCCCACCAGGGTGCGCGCGGCCGCTACTTGCTGCTCGAAGCTGGGCGCCAGTTTGATGGCATCCTCTCCTTTTTCGGACAGGCTGAGTTTGTCGGCGGCAATTTCTGCGGCGGCGGCGGCATCGGCCGCCTCTTTCGGGTCCGGCGTCGTCTTGGTCAAGGATTTCATCAGCGGCCGCAGCACCAACAGCGCCACCAACAGAACCAGCAAGGCGCCGACGATTTGCTTGGCCCACTGTGTGACCCACGGCGCCTGCCACAACGGCAACGGCTCGACGGGCGGGATGGGATCGGCGCCCTTGAACGCTTGGTTGAGGACATTGAGCTGGTCGCCGCGATCGTCCTTGAGCCCGATCGACTCCTTGACCAATTGCGTGAAACGCTTGATGTCGTTGTCCGACATAGGCGTGGCCGTGACCTTGCCCTTGGCATCCACTTTTTGCCAATCATCGAGCACCACGCCGATGCTCAAGCGCTTCAAGGTACCCACCGGTTGCTTGGTGTAGGAGAGCACGCGGTCCACCTCGTAGTTTTTCGTACTGCGCTGCGACGTCGAGGTAGGGCCGCTGGCCGCCTCGGTGGTCTGACCGGCCGCGGCAGGATTGCCCGGCGTCGCTGCGCCCGCGATGGCCGGCGCACCGGAGGTGCCGGGCGGTTGATTGGAGAGCGCACCGGGAATGCCCTCGGTGCCGTCGCCCTTGCGGGTCTCGTTGCTGGTCTGCTCGCTGCGCACCGCCACTTTTTGCGGATCGTAATTCTCGTGAGTCGACTCTTGGACCGTGAAGTCGAGATCCGCGGTAACGGTCGCGCGCACGCGCCCCGGACCCACCAAGGGCTCGAGCAGCTCGACGATGCGCCGCTGATAGCTCTCCTCGAGCTTGCGTGTGTATGCGAATTGGCGGGCACTCTCTGCAGCCTCGGCACTCTCGTCCGGCGCGTTCAGCAGCGAACCCGCCTGATCCACCAACGTCACGTCGGTGGCCGACAGATCCGGTACGCTCGACGCCACCAGATGCACGACGGCCGCCACCTGCCCCGGTTCCAGGTGCCGCCCCGGATACAGCTGCAGCATCACGGAGGCCGTCGCTTTGCGCGCATCGCTCAAAAATACCGAGGGCTTGGGCAGCGCCAGATGCACGCGCGCATTTTGCACGCCCTGCACCTTGACGATGGTGCGTGCCAATTCCGTCTCGAGCACCGATTGGTAGCGCGCCGCTTCCATGAGGGAGCTGCTGCCGAGCGGTGATTCTTTTTGGATCATCTCGATTCCCATGGAATCGCTTTGCGGCAGTCCCTGGCTCGCGAGCCGGATGCGCGCTTCTTGCACCTTGGTGTCGGGGACCGAGATGGCGCCTGTTGGACTCAGCTTGAATTCGACGCCGGCCGCGGTCAGGGCGTCCATGACCTGGCCTGTCTCGCGGTCGGACATCTGACCGTACAGCACCGTGTAGTTCTGGCCCTGCGACCAGAGCACCAGCCAAGCGGCCGCCGCCACGGCCGCCGCCACACCCGCGAGCAAGCCGACCTGTTTGACGCCCGGTATGTCCAACAAACCGCGCGGCGACGCGGGCGCAGGCACGGATACGGGTACGGTTACGACATCAGCCATGTTTCAATCCTCGCATTCTCATCGCTAGACCGACATGTTCATGACTTGGGTATACGCATCGACGAGCTTGTTGCGCACCTCGGTGACGGCGCGAAATGCGAGTCCGGCTTTCTGCACCTCCAGCATCACCTTGGTGATGTCCATGCTCTTGTCGCCCGCTTCGTAAGCGTTCGCCATCGCGGTCGCTCGATTCTGCATGCCGGCGACGTTGTCCAGCTCGCCCTTCATGAGACTCGCGAAATCCACGCCCGGAGCTGCGGCGGCGCCGGTGGATTGCAGAGCGGTGCCCGGCATGGCGCCTCGCATATCGGCAACGCCCGAGACCCGCGACTGCAGAGAACGCATCTCGGCCAAGACCTGTTGAATTTGTAGGCTGCTCATGGTTACGCCATCGCGAATGGTTGATCATGTACGCGAGGCACCGCCACACCCGCAGCCTTGAGCTGCTGCAGCTTGTGCCGCAGCGTGCGCGGACTTATGCCCAAGCGCTCGGCGGCGAGCTTGCGGCTGCCACCCGTGACGCGCAGGGTCGCGAGAATCAATTCGCACTCGCGCTGCTTGAGCCCCTGGTCCAAGCCCGCTTGCGCGGCGCCCGCCGATGACGACGCAGCGGCCGGCACTGCGCCCGGCTGGCCGGCCCCCGTATGCACGGCGCCCGTATGCACGGCGCCCGTATCCAAATCATTCGCGTCGATGCAGCCGCCGACAGCCAGCCAGGCGGCGCGCTGCACGATGTTGGCGAGCTCGCGCGCGTTACCCGGCCAGTCGTACTGCAGCAGCTTGCGCTCCGCCGCCTCCGACATTCGCAGGGCGGCCGTCGCCGGCCGTGCGCACGCCTGCATGGCGTGCCGCGCCAAGGGCAAAATGTCGCCGCGCCGCTCGCGCAGCGGCGGCAGCTTGAGCGACATCACGTTCAACCGATAATAGAGGTCGGCGCGGAATCGCCCGGCACGCACCTCTTCGGGCAGATCGCGATTGGACGTCGCGATGACGCGCACGTCCAACGATATCGTGCGGCTGCTGCCGAGCCGCTCCACCTCGCGCTCCTGCAGCACGCGCAATATCTTCGCCTGCAGCCCTAAATCCATCTCCGATATTTCATCGAGCAGCAGCGTGCCGCCGGAAGCTTGCTCGAATTTGCCGGGGTGCGCAGAGACGGCTCCCGTGAATGCGCCCTTCTCGTAGCCGAACAAGCTCGCCTCCAGCATGTTCTCGGGGATGGCGGCGCAGTTGATGGCAACGTAAGCGGCCGCGGCTCGGGCGGAGCTGTCGCGGATGAAGCGCGCGTAGACTTCCTTGCCGGTGCCGCTCTCCCCTGTGATCAGTACCGTGGCATCGTTCTCTGCGATCTTGCGTGCCAGCATGACGAGGCGCCGCGACTCCGGGTCCGCCGCGATGACTTCTTTGGGAGCGGTGCGTGCCGCCAATTGGCGGCGCGCCATGTCGATCAGCGCCTGCGCATCGAAGGGCTTGACGATGTAGTCGGTCGCGCCTTCACGCATGGCCGCGACTGCTTGAGCCACCGTGCCGAATGCCGTCATCAGCACCACCGGCAGTTCCGGCCTCGAGCGGCGGATGGCGGTCAGCAGCTCGTAGCCGTTCTGCCCCGGCATCTGCACATCGGAGATCACGAGCGCGATGTCCTCGCTTTGCAGCAAACGCAAGGCGGCGGACGCGTCGGCTGCGGCGAGCGCCGTGAGGCCGGCGGCACGCAAGGTGTCGAGCAGCGCCTCACACAGGGCTGGATCATCCTCCACCACCAACACCGATTCGTTCGCTTTGCTCATGCTAGACCCTCTGCAGGAAATTCGACGACGAAGGTCGCGCCGACGCGCGATTCCGCCAGATGGACGCTGCCGCCATTGGCCTCGACCACCGATCGCACGATCGACAGGCCGATGCCGTTGCCGCGGGCGCGCGTCGTGAAGAAAGGTTCGAAGATCCGCTCGCGAATCTTTTCCGGCACTCCCGGCCCGTTGTCGCTGACGACGATTTGCGCGCGTCCCTCGGCACTGCGCCGCGCCAGCAATTCCAGTTGGAGCTTCGGTCCAGCAGCCTGCAAGGCGTTGGTCGCCAGATTCAGCACCGCGGAGACCAATGACGGAGCATTGGCGCGCACCATCAGATTCGGCGCCTGCGTGCTGATGGTGAGGCGGATCCCCTGCCCGAGCGCCGGGCGCAGCCATTGCGCCACCTGTTCGAGCAGCGCGCTCACGCTGACGATTTCGAACGCGGCGCCGCCGTGCGCGAACGCCAGCATGTCGTTGACCAGCTTGTCGAGCTGCTTCAAGTTATCGACGGTCTTGGCGGCGCAGCGCTCGAGGTCCTCGCCGGAGCGGCCGGGCAGCGTCATCTGCGATGCGTACAAAAGCGCGGCGGCGAGTGGCGTGCGAATTTGATGCGCGAGCCCCGCCGCCAACTCGCCCATGGTCAGTAACCGCTGCTGACGCGCCATCAGCGTCTGCATCGTCTGCGACTCAGTCACGTCGGTGAGCAGTACCACCTCATCGCCGCTGGCCAGTGTGCTCTTGGAAACATTGACGAACTTGCCGCTGCGCAATTCCACCTGCTCGGAGGTGGCGCGAGGATTGACCGCCGCGCGCGCCGGGGTCGCCGCACGCGAGAGCACCGCCGTCCATCTCTCCTTGAGCAAAGGTTCGCCCAACAGCCGCGCGGCGGCAGGATTGCACTCTCGAATGAGCCCGGCGCCATCGAGCACCAGCACGCCGCCGGGGAGGCCCTTGACGAGCGCGGCCAGGCGGGCGGAAAGATGCTCCTTGCCAGCATGTGCTTCCCCGAGTTCCGTCCGCAGTTGGGTCACCTGCCCGCGAAGCGAATAGAAAGCGCCGGGCAATCGGTCCGACACCGATCCGAAGGCATGAAATGCCGCCTGAAGCTCAGCTCGTCGGTTCTCTATCAGCTCGAGTTTGTTGGCTGCCATGGAACTAGATAAAGCAAGTTCCGTGCCTTGGCGGCATTTTATCGCCGCATCAACCGCTTACGGCAACGGCGTGCCGCTTCGTCCAAACATCGTCAAGACCTGCCTCGATGCTCAGCGTCAATAATTTGTCAGGCGCTCAAACGATACTTGCGCAGCTTCTCGACCAAGGTGGTCCGACGAATATTCAACAACCGCGCCGCCCCGGCGACGGTGCCATCCGCTTGACCCAACGCCTGGCGAATGAGACCAATCTCGATGGCTGACAGATGATCCTTCAGATCGATGCCGCCTTGCGGCAGATGGCCCTCGAGAAGCTCGTAGACCTGCGGCCCATCCAACTCGGGCCCCGCCGCGGCCAATTCGCAGACGTCATTGCCGAGTTCCAGATCCTCGAATGCCGCTTCCGGTTCCGTAACAGCGCCAGTACCCGCCGGCGGCGTCGCTTCGCCGGCGCGAGATGCGGTGACAGGGGTCAAGCGCGTCACTGTCGCAAGGCTCCGGTAGCGTTCCGGCAAATCCGCGGCAGTGATGTTCTGCGACGGATACAAAATCGCCAGGCGCTCGAGCAGATTGGCGAGTTCCCGCACGTTACCCGGCCAAGGATTGTTTGCCAGGCAATTCATGGCCTCCTTGTCCAGACGAATACTGCGCGTGGCGCTCGCTGCCTGGCGCTGCAACAGATGCTCGATCAAAATCGGCAGATCCTCGAGCCGCTCCCGCAAAGGCGGCATTTGAATGGGAAATACGTTCAAGCGGTAGAAGAGATCCTCGCGAAAACGCCCGGCGCTGATGGCCTCTTCCAGATTGCGATGCGTCGCGGCAATGATGCGTACATTGCAGCGCATGGTCTTGTTGCTGCCGACGCGCTCGAAGGTTCTCTCCTGCAGCACTCGCAATAGTTTCACCTGCATCTGCAACGACATGTCGCCAATTTCGTCGAGGAACAGCGTGCCGCCTTCGGCGAATTCGAAACGCCCCAGGCGCGTGGACAAGGCCCCCGTGAAGGCGCCCTTTTCATGACCAAATAATTCGCTCTCGAGCAGATCAGCCGGGATGGCGCCGCAGTTCACCGGCACGAAGGGATGATTGGTCCGTCCGGACAGTTCATGTACGTGCCGCGCTACCATCTCTTTACCCGTACCGGATTCGCCGAGAATGAGCACGTTGGTATCGAATGGCGCGACCTGCTCGATGAGGCGGTGCACCGCGCGCAGCGCGCGCGATGTGCCGCTCGGACGAAAACGGTGGGCGCCGGGTTGCGTCGGGTGGCCACCGCGTAGGTTGCGGGCTTGGGTTAGCACCGCGGACAATCGCCGCTGCTTGACGGGAAGGTCCAATTGCAGCCATGCCAGATCGCCGCTCGCCTCCGCGATCCTCGGCAACCCGCCGCCGGAGAGACAAATGATCGGCATCGGCTGGGGCAGCGCGCGCAGGGCCGCCACTAAGGGTGCCCCGTGGGATTCGACGACGTGCTTGCCGACGATGACCGCCAACAAATCGGCCGAGTTGCGCTGCGGCAAGGCATTCAATTCGTCGACATCGTGAACGTGGACCGGTTCGAGGTCCAAAAAACGCAGCAAAGCCGCGAGGGCATTGCCCTCCGAATCTGTAGGCTCGATCACAATTACTTGGGCGTTTATCACTAGGCGGGACTCCTTCCCAGTTGAAAATGTGACGGACCTCACAATCTTGAGTCTCCGTCTTAAACATATCGTCTAACCCTCTGACATAGCTCAATCAATGTTCGGGTCAGGCTTCTAGTAAGTCAGAAACTTGAGGGGTAAGCAGCATGATTAACCCCGTAAATACCGTAGGGGTTTCCCTAAAATATCGCGACAGGTTTTTCGCAGCGCGGTGTAAGGGGTGCGTGACCAAATCGTGAGGCAAGTGGCCTTGATGGTGCGGCGAGGCGGCGGCATGTGGCTTTGCGTTCACGGGCTATTCCGCGCGATGATCAAAATTTTACGCGCTTGCGCAACGCACGAAACCGCAACTCGACGGAGACTGAATGGCCACTACCGTAGCTAGGCGCACCCGCATCAGCGTGGAGCGATATCAAAAAATGATCGCCACCGGCGTGTTGACTAAGAACGACCGTGTCGAACTCATAGAAGGGGAAATGTTCGACATGTCACCGACCGGCTCGCGCCACGCAGCGATCTCCATGAACTTCCACGAGTTATTTTCGGCCTGCAAGGGGCTGGCAAGGGTTTCGTTCGGCGGCCCCGTCAATCTCGGCGAATTCTCCGAGCCCCAGCCTGATGTGATGCTGCTGCGGCTTGAGGATTACAAAATACGAGTTCCGGTAGCCGATGACGTCCTGCTGGTCGTGGAGATCTCCGACAGCTCGCTAGCGTACGACCGAACAACGAAACTCGCGCTGTACGCGCGCTACGGAATCGCGGAATACTGGATCGTCGATCTAACACGGGAGTGTGTTGAACTCTACTGCAACCCCGTGTCGGATACTTACAGCGAAAAGCGGATCGCCACTGGCGCGAAGTCGATTGCACCGCGAGCGCTACCCGCTGTGCAAATTGCTGTGAAGGACATTTTCGCTTGAGGCCGGCGACGAAACGCTCAACTCTGCCCACCTATCGAAGGCCAACGTAAACAAGCATCTCATAGCTGACCCTCACGGCACCTGACGTGCGCCGGCGATCAGGCGCCGGTGATGGCGGAAAATCAGCTTCTCCAAGAGTTGCACTACGGACTCGGTCAATCCCATGAACTTGAGCTCGGTGACGCGGGCGCCATCGACCATTACCTCACGTTCCGCAAGACACGGGATTGTCACCGCTTGCGGCAACGCGGGGTTGAGATAGAGGGTGAGCAGCCCGGTCTCTTGGGCGGCGGGCGCGCGCGCGCCGTACCACTCGAGCGCATGAGAAGTCATCCTGACCCGCTCGGCCGGCGGCAGAGCGTTGTCGCGAACCGCGATTTCCGCCGTGAGCCGCAGCAGGATATTGATCTTGAATTCCAGCCGCTGCAGTTCATGCACCAGGCTGGGAGATTCGTCCTTCAGGGCTTCGTTGGCCCGCACGACCTCGAGCGAGGCTTCGGCGCCGAGGAGTTGCTGGTTGTCGGCATTCAGGCGCGCAAGAGCCATGCCTTCGGCCAGCGGGCCCGGCGTCCAGGCAACCGGCCGCAGCTCTTCGTAGATTAGTCCGTCACCGAGAAATGAGTCTGGCACGCCACCGCCTTGAACTTACGAAGCTTATCGAATCAGCGCTGCATCCTGACGCCCCATATGCGCGGCCCCAGCATGGGCGGCCCCCGCAAAGCCGGCCTGCGCATACGCGGCGACCGCCCGACGACCCGTGCGCGCCATGTCGATCTCGCGCCCCTTGGCGCGCAGCCGATGCTGCAACAGGCCGACCGACCGATCGTTGAGCGCCGTGATGTCGCGCACAAGCGCGCGGCTGCGCTCATCCAAGGGATGCAGTGCTGCCCGCGCGGACTCTAGCAGTTGTCCTCGCTCGGCGTCGAGGCGCACGGCCTCGGTCACATCCCCGCCGTCGGCCAACGCCACGATCTGCTCCGATAACCTCAAGGCGCATTCGAGGACGTGGATCGCTTGCTGGCGGGTCATCGGCGCTCCGCCACGATTTGATCCCATCCCTGCTTGATGGTGCGCACCAGAGTCGCGACCTCGCCCACCATGGCCGCGTCATTATGGGCGTTGGCCATCGCCAGCCGCCTCAGCATGTATAAATATAGGTTGCGCAGATTCTCAGAGATCTTGCCACCTCGATCCATGTTGAGCGTCGCATCGAGGTGGCCGATCAGCCGGATGGCTTTGGACACGGCCTTGCACTTGGTGACGACCTCCTTCAGTGGCAGGTTGCCCTGGATGCGCCCCATGCAACCCTGTGCGGTAGCGAGCTCCAACAGAATCTGCTCATACATGATCTGCACCAGCCGCGCTGGGCTGGCGTCGGCAACGAGACCGTGGCTGCGGACCGCGCGGTAGGCGGCGGCCTTGTTCTGTGAATACATCATCATCGGAAGTCCCTTATGTGCTGGTGGTGCCGCTGCTCAAGCTGCTGGTCGAGGAGCTGCTAGAGGAGCTGGAATTGAATTCGGCGGTCAGGTATGTCTCCGTCTGCTTGAGCGCGGCCACCGCGTTGTCCATCGCGTTGTATTGCGTCGTGAGCGTGGCCGAATAGATCGCAAGCTGCGCGGTCAAGTTCGTTTGTTGGGTCGCGGCAGTGGCCAACCCGGTTTTGAGCCCCTGCGTGATCGTCGACATCAATCCGCCGGGCCCCGTGTAGCCGTTGATCAACTTGTCGATCTGCGTCGCGATCCCGGTCGAGCCCCCGAGCAGCTTTTGCACCGACGCCAGATTCGACGTCAGGGCATTCGTCAGTGTCGTGGAATTGTTGGTGTAGGTGCCGGATGTGGCATCTTCCAGGTACCCTAGGTCCGACAACGAATGCGAGCCACTGGAACTGCTCGAGGTCACGGTATCGAGGATGGTTGACAGCTGGTTTTGGAACGCCTGCAGGGTGGGGTTGCCGTTCAAGGCGCCCGCCGTCTGGGTGGTGGAATCGTAGCCCGTCAATGTCTGTATGGCCGTGAGCACACCGTTGAGCGCGGAGACGAAGGTGCCGATCGAGGTCGCTGCATTGGCGGTGTTGGGCGCGATCGTCAAGGTCGTAGGCGTGCTCGAGGTGACCGGGGGGCTCGCGGTGGAGGTCGTCGCGGCGGAGGCTTTGAGCAAATTGATCGAAACGCCGGTGAGCGCGGTGGTCACGACGTTGCTAGAACTGGTTGCAGGATAACCGTTGATCGTGAAATTCGCGTCCGCGGCGGGCGTGGTGTCCGAAAGATTCGTGACGCCATTGGCCGGATCGTACACGAGCGATGAGAGTCCGGTGCCGCCATCGGTTTCGGTGGTCGTGATGGCATTGGCTGCCCCCGTCGCGGTTCCCGACAACACCAGCCGGGCCCCGTCCGTGGTGGTGATGATGCTGGCGGTGACGCCGGGATTGTTCGCGGCGCTGTTGATGGCGCCGGCGATGCCGGACAGGGTGTTGTTGGTCGAGTCGATGTTGATCGACTCGGATGCGCCGCCCACGACAATTTTCAACGTTCCGGTGCCGATCGCGGTGGACGTCGGATTCGCCACCGGCGCCGAGGTGAGCACCGAGCTCGCCGCGAGGTTCTGCACCGCGAGCGAATAAGTTCCGGCCGCGGCCGTGGAGTCCGCGGTCACGGTCGCGATCGTAGGATCGCCAACCGTCGCACTGAAGCCCGCCAACTCGCTCGGGACCTCGAGCGTCGAGAGGGTGGCCTGCAGAGTGGCGAGCGCGCTCGTGAAGGTGCCAAACGCCGACACCTGGGCATTGAGCGACGTCTGTTGATTGGTGATCTGGGTTTGCTGCGCTGAACCCTCGGCCGTGGTCAACTCGGAGACGATGGCGCCGATGTCGAGTCCGGAACCCACACCCGTGGAGGTGATGAGAGCGGCGCCGGTCGATCCGGAGGCTGTTGATGAAACGGATGAACTCATGGTGCTTTAAGTCCTTGGGGCGTGGTGCTTCTATCGGCGGTCGCTATCGAGACTTGAGCAACCCATACCGCGCTTGGCGGATCAGGCGAGGCTGTCGACCAGCAAGCCCGTCGCGGAGGCGCCGGCGCTGCGCGCCAGGGCGGGAAATTCACTTGCGGAGATCTCGCCGATCACTTCGCCGTTGGCCGGATTGATCTCTTGGATCGTGGTGCCGGACTGCGGGTCGACACGATACTGGTCGGGCCGGCCCGAATCATTCAGATGCTTGTTCAATTGGGTCACGAAAGTCCCCAGATCGCGCTGGGTGACCGGAGGAGCGATCTTTGCAACGGGTGCCGCGCTTGCGGCGACATGCGTAAAGACAGAGCCGCTAACCGCGATCTTTGCAGCCGTTTTAGACAGCGCCGCCGCTGAGGTCGCCGCCGCTTTGGCCGTCGCCGCTGAGGTCGCGGCCACCGCATTCGGTGCCGCACTGCTGGGAGAGGGCTTGCCATCGGCCGTCCTGCCGGTCGCCCCGGATGTCGGGCTTGCCGGTGCAGACTGCACGGAGAGGGTTATCGGAGCTCCATCGCTTGTCATGGGATCACCTATCGGATCTTGACCTTCCATTCAAGAGCTGCGTCAAAAGTTGTGTCGAACCAGTCGTCTTCAGTGACGACGGCCCGGGAGGTTTCCCGCCCGAGCCGTTTCACTTCTTATCTAAATGAAACTATCGGCCATTACTGCAGAAGCTTGAGGATCAACTGCGGTTCCTGGTTGGCCTGCGACAGCACCGAGATACCGGCCTGTGACAACACCTGAGCCTGGGTCAAATTCGCCGTTTCCTGCGCGAAGTTCGCATCCTGGATGGTGCTGCGTGACTGGGTCAGGTTCTGCGCCGTCGAGGTCAAGTTGTTCACCGCCGCGGTGAAGCGATTCTGAATCGCGCCCAACTGACTTTGGAAGGCGCTGACCGTTGCCAGGGCCGAGTCGACCGATTGGATGGTCGAATTGGCGGAGGCGACCGTCAACACGTTCGCGGTTGCCAGGATGCCGGTGCTCGCGGAAATGGTGCCGCCCGTGGTCAGGCCGACTGCCGCAGCGCCTGTAGCATTCGCCGCCCCGCCGACGGTGATGTTCGTCGCTGCCGACAACGTGAGCTGGCCCTGGGTCGTGACCGCCGTTCCTGAGGTGGTATCGATGCCTCCCAACGCAAGACCGGCCGCACCCGTCGTTGTCTCCAGCGTCACGATGTTGCTGCCGTCCTGTGCGGTCAGCGTCAGCTTGCCGTTGGTCGTACTGGCCGAGACACCCGTCGTCGCGGATTCGTTATTGATATCGGTCTCCAATTGGCTCTGCGTGATCGCGGTGCCGGCGGTGGACACGGCGCCGAGGATGCTGGTGCCGTTGATCGACAGTGAATACGTGCCGGCGGCGGTGCCCGTTGAAGCAACCCCTGCCACGGTGGTGCTGGTGACCGCCGTGTTCGCAGTTGCCGTCAAGCCGACGACGCCCGACTGGTTGATGGCCGCTGCGGACGCATATGCGGAATCCGCGGCCTGTCCAACCGTGTTGGTGCCGGCCACTGCGGCGTTGATCGAGACGGCGGCATTGTTGCCCACCTGCAGAGTCAAGCTGCCCGAGACCAGAGCGTTGCTGGTGGCATTGGTGACGGAATCGGCATAGCCGCCGATCTGGCTGGCCTGCACGCCCTGCGTCAAGTTGATGGAAATGGTGTTGCCGACATTCGCGCCGACCTGGAAGGTCGTCGTGCCCGAGCTGCCGTTGAGTACGGCCGTGCCGTTGAAGCTCGTCTGTTGCGCGATCTGAGTGATTTCAGCGATCTGCTGCTGCACCTGGGAATCGAGTGCCGCGCGATCCGTGGCGCTGTTCGAACCGTTGGCCGCTTCGACCGCCAGCGTGCGGATGCTCTGCAGGTTGTTGACGATGGTCGACAACGCGCCGCCCGCCGTCTGTGCTTCGGAAACCGCGTCGTTCGCGTTGTTGATGCCCTGATTCGTGCCGTTGATCTGGGTCGTGAAACCCGAGGCGATCGCGAGACCCGCGGCATCGTCCGCGGCGCTGTTGATCTTCAAGCCCGACGAGAGCCGAGTCAGCGACTGCGACAACAAGCCCTGTGACCGGGACAAATTGTTCTGCGCAGTCAGCGAATCGATGTTCGTGTTGATAGTTAATGCCATGTTCAAAGCTCCTGAAAAAAAGTTGGTAACACCGGCCCGTCCTAAGGCCCTATTAAGGCCGTGTTCACTTCCCCCGCCGGTCGGGTAGAGCAATGACCACGTTCAAAAAGGTTATCGGAGCGCTGTGGTCGTTCTTGAGGGGATAATGTCCAACCGGCGGATTTTTCCAAGCGCTGCGTCATGCTTTTGAATGCTGACCTTGTAATCGCACCGCCGGCGCGAATTACGGCGCGCATCTATTGGCGACTCGCCTTCGATTCATTAGTCGGCGGCGGCGCCCGGTTATTGAATGCAGCGCCGCGATTGCAGCGCCTGCCGCGTGCTAACCTTGTCCATGTCACCCAGCAACATTTTGCCGCAGTGCGCCACCTCGCCAGATACAAGATGCGAGCACGCGATGACCTTGCAGGTGGCCGGCCGAGTGGAACTCGCCGAGCCCATCTATAGATCGATCTTGGAACTCGAGCCCTCACACGGCGCGGCCAACCACTGCTTGGGAATGCTGCTCGTGCAAACGAGTCGGCTCGAGCTTGGGCTGCCGCATTTGCTGGCAGCGCTCAACGCCAACCCCGAACTCTCCGATTACTGGTTAGGGTACCTGGAGGCGCTGCTACTGCTGGGTATGAAGGGCGAAGCGCTCAGCACGCTGGCTCTCGCGCGCCGGCATGGGCTCGCGGGTCGCGCGACAGAGGAGTTCGCCGTCCGTCTCGAATCGCAGATCGCCCGCAATGGCGGACACCCGACGCCCACGGGCTCGCATCGCACCGCGGACCAACCCGAGCCGTCGAGCGCCTCGCGACGCCGCGAGGCCGAGGTGATCAGGCGCGAGGAAACGGCGTTGCTCGCAATGATCAAAGAGCGGCGCTTTTCCGAATCGCTCGGCGTCGCGCGTCAAATGACCGAGCGCCATCCCGAGCACGGTACTGCGTGGAAAATCCTGGGTGCCATGCTGTGGGCGGCGGATTTCCCAGAAGACGCCTTGAATGCGATGCTGACATCGGTGCGGTTGTTGCCCGGGGATGCGGAAGCTCACGGCAATCTGGGTTCGGCATTGAACAAGATGCAGCGCCTCGATGCGGCCGTAATTTGGCTTCGCCGCGCGCTCGCCATCGATCCGAATTTTGCCGCCGGGCATTCTCATATGGGAACCAACCTGCAGCTCCAGGGCCGCTACGCGGAGGCGGAGGTCAGCCTGCGGCGCGCCATCGAATTATCCTCGCCTGATTTTGTGGACGGCGTCGAGACATCGCACACCAATCTGCTGTTCATGCTGAACCACAATCCCGGCGTGACGGCGCAAACTCTGTTCGATGAGCACTGCAATGTGGGGGCTTACTTGGAGAGGGGATTGCCCAAGTCCCGGCCGCCGCATTCGAACCTGCGCGACCCCGAGCGCTGCTTGCGCGTCGGGTTCGTCTCCGCTGACTTGAGAAATCATGCGGTAACGAGTTTCGTCGAACCCATCTTCAAACATTGGCAGAATCATGACGACCTTCGTGTGAGCGTCTACTACTCGAATCCCACCGAGGACGAGGTCAGCGGGCGATTGCGCGCCTACGTATCACGATGGCGGCCGGTCTTCGGCCTGTCCGAGGCGCAACTGGCGAGAACGATCGAGGATGACGGCATCGACATCCTGATCGACCTCGCGGGGCACACGGCCTTCCATCGATTGCGCGCATTCGCTCACCGGCCTGCGCCGCTGCAAGCGAGTTGGCTGGGTTATCCGGCGACCACCGGCCTCAACGCCATGGACTATTACCTCGCGGACCGGCATTTCCTGCCACCCGCTCAGTTCGACCGCTTTTACACGGAGAAGCTCGTGTACCTGCCGGCGGCATGGACGTTTGAGCCGTGCAAAGCCGCCCCGCCGGTCAACAGCCTGCCTGCGCTCAAGTCGGGCTCGCTGACCTTCGGCAGTTTCAACCGACTTGGCAAGATAAACGAGGCCACGATCAACTTGTGGTCGCAGCTGCTGCGCGCCGTGCCCGATGCGCGGATGATCATCGCGGGCGTGCCGCTGGAGCAGCGGCATATTGAATTGATCGACTGGTTCCGGGTAGCCGGCATCGACCGCGATCGACTTGACTTCCATCCCTGGACGAATCAAGCGGCCCTTCTCGCGCTGCACTTTCAGATCGACATGGCTCTCGAGCCCATACCCTACAGTGGTTGCACCTCCAATAATCATGCGCTGTGGATGGGCGTGCCGACGCTGACCCTGGCCGGCTCGACACCCGCGTCGCGGCTATCGGCGGCCAATCTCGGTCAGCTGGGGTTGGAGGAGTTCGTTGCTGAGAGCGCAGCGGACTTCGTTGCAAAGGGATTGTATTGGTCCACGCATCTCGATGCCCTTGCGGGACTGCGGGCGGGACTGCGGGCGCGCTGGCGCGCCGCACCGGCGCGCCAGTCCGCATTCGTCGCCGACGGCATCGAGCGGGCCTTGCGCCACATGTGGCGGCGCTGGTGTGCAGGGCTGCCGCCCGAGTCCTTCGATGCCACGGCAATCCCGGCATAGTCCGTGCGCGGCAAAATCGCGACGAAGGTTCAGTCGGCAATTCAGCGGGGCAATGCCGACTACCGTCTCATGCGCTTCGAGGCGGCTGTCGCGCAGTACGACCGCGCGATCGCACTCGATCGCGCTCAGATGCAAGCCCACTACAACCGGGGCAACGCGCTCGCCGAACTCAGGCAGTACCCGGCAGCCGTTGCCAGCTTCGGCGCGGCCATACTACTCGAGCCAAACTGTGTACCAGCCTATTATAACCGCGCCAATGCGCTGCAAGCGATGAAGCAATACGACGCCGCTGTCGAAAGCTACGATGAGGCGATAGCCCGCGCGCCGGCTCACGCGAATGCCTACAACAATCGTGGCGTCGCGCTGCGCGACCTCAAGCAGTTTCGGGCCGCCGTCTCGAGCTTTGACTCGGCGGTTGCCCTCGCGCCGGATCATGCCGACGCCTACTACAACCGCGGCAATGTGCTCCGCGATCTAGAGCAGCACGCGGCCGCCGTCGCCAGCTACGACCGGGCAATTTCACTCAATGCGCACTATGCGGATGCCTATGTCGATCGCGGCGAGGCTCTCAATGACCTAGGCCAGTTCGAGGCCGCCATCGCGAGCTTCGACCGAGGAATTGCGCTGCAGTCGCGTCTGAAGGGTTTATACGGCGCGCGCCGTCTCGCCAGGATGCGGATCTGCGATTGGACCGGCTTTGAGGCGGACGTGCGCGATCTTGCGACACGCATCGAGCGCGACGAGGCGGCCTCGCCACCGTATCATTTGCTGGGGCTGTTGGGGTCTGC
>Ga0116231_10004479_pt1 | contig 28262 bp, 20 predicted proteins | sample S1TSphgellanicum_2_FD_89695 | JGI IMG/M metagenome (GOLD analysis project Ga0116231, IMG submission 89695) | Host-associated microbial communities from peat moss isolated from Minnesota, USA - S1T2_Fd - Sphagnum magellanicum MG | ecosystem: Host-associated > Plants > Peat moss > Unclassified...
CAAAAGTGATGACCAAGGGGGCAGGCAGTAGCTTTGTGAATCCTAATTTCTCAAAAAACCTGACGACGGGAGTAGCTTCGCGATGATCCGCCCCCCCCCCCCCCCCCCCCATTTTTCCCCCCCCCCCCCCCCCCCCCCCCCTCCCTAAGCCTCCCTATCCCTAATAAGGAAGATCCTAGGCCAGGCTCACAGATGTCTAGAAAATATTTTCCTTAGTGTGTTCAATACTCCCCTTGGCCTCAACATTAACCCCCTCTATGCATGATTTGGGAGACCTACTCACACATTGATAAAATTGAAGTTGTTAGCAAATCTCTTTCATCCCTCTTCTCCATCTTTCTCAATATCATGCACCTTCAATTTGTGATCAAAATAGGGATAAGGAAGGAGAGTTTGTTAAATTGGCCATGATGTTTTGGTTCACCTTTTCCATAAAATTCAAAATGAGGTTTGAACTTTGACCTATAAGTCATATATCATAGAGCTAGGATTCAAATTTTCAATTCCATATGCTGTTTGATGATTGAATTATTTTCGCTTCCAAACCATATCTCCTCAAAATTCCCATGGGAATACTGCAATAGATTTGTCAACATAAAGAAGTATTGCGACCCATCATCAAAACTTTCTCAATTTGCACCTTAATACATGTAACAAGTGTAGTTTTGATTACTATTGTATGTTCTTGCTTTTAAAATGCTTTTAATGAACATCTAGCGAACTTCGAGCATCTCCAACAATGCTCAGTATATGATCCTACACAGTAAAATTAGATGAAGAAAATCCTAAATATGCCGGTTTAGCTCAGGAAAATGGTTTTGGCTCAGCATAATTGCACACTTTGGGGTGGCTCGTTAAAGGCGCAGCAGCACCGTGCACCTGCAGAAAAGAGTGTAATAAATATGATCTAACTGATGCTCAGTGTTTCTGATTGGGCCATGATAATGATTGGTCCATGTGGTTTGCTATTAGTAGTCCACCACCTATTTGCTGTCCCTGTTTCAGTTTATCAGTGGGGTTGCAAAACAATAAATAACCAAACTTGGACATGAAAAATATTTTTGCAGGGTCACATACTGAGCACGGCTGGAGATACTCTTATATTAAACAAATTCATCCTCCCCACAAACCGGCTATTAAATCAGGACATGCCATTGCAAACCAAGTTTCAAATCCGCAACAAAGATTAGGGAATTTGTAGTAGCTACAAATATTTAATATTGTGTTAATAAGTTTTTTGATGTTAGACCTAAACTTGTCACAAGAACTTGAACTGCCTTGCATTAGATGCTTTTATAACTCTTGATGAATGTTTTCACTTCACAAATTTGAAATGTGCTCAAAAACTTCATTGTGTTGTAGAAGAGGCACAAAGTTATGTATAGAAAGAGGCAATTCTTTGCAATATTTAGATTAATTGACTTAATTACTAATCTAAATAGTCATGTAGTACTTTGTAAGTTATGTCACACCCAATCCATAATCTTGTCATGGAAAGTATTTTTTATTTTGTGCTTAATCATTTAAGAAAAGAACTCCAAATTATAAACAACCATTTCAAAACATGTAGTTTTCTTTTAATCTCACCCAACTTCATTTGGCTTAAATTGCAATGACATCAAATGCATCAAAGCAAATGACTTGAAAATTCAACCCTACTTTGAAGCTGATTATGGAAAGCTCACCTTCATTTGTCCCAAAGGGACTTCCACATCTACACAATGTTGAGATGAGCCAAACTGAACAAATTGTACTTGCTACCAAATCTTCAAAACATTCATTGCTACTTCAGATCACAATTATATCATGAAGAGGGCATGAACATTTTGTAGATCTCATTAAGGGCGCCCTCTACCTATTAGGAACACACTAAAAGAAACCCCCAAAAAAAATTACATATAGTGGAAAGTCCAACAAATCTGCCCAGATGATCATTGGCTATCAAGAGACGGCAAGAAATCCTTGACCTTTGAGGTATTTCATTCACAAAAGGCTAACAACACAATGGCCACCAAATGTGACCCAGAAATAAAATATATTTCACCTGACAATTAACCCACAACTGTACTACGCAATACAAGCAAAAGTTTTTGCAATGGCAGGACAAGAACTCTTCCTCTACCTTGACACGAAGAATTACAAGCACAATCTACCTTTGAAGCAGAGGTTCCAAAGAATTTGACATTGCACCTAACACTGAGTCGCAGGCACTGCAACCCAAGAGTTGGGTGCTCCCATGAATCGCAACTCATTTTTGAGTCTAGGTGGGTGCACTTGTTATTTTTGCAAACAATCGACAAGGAAGTTTCTAGCATCCCACCTTCAATCAGAGTTCTGTTGTCAAATTGAACTGGTCTCCTATCCCATTCACATATCAAATTAAAGTGTTTGTTTGGTGTATCACATGCATATATGGTGACTCTAAAGCTCAAACTATATTGTGTTGCAGGTTATAAACTAATGTCACACCTAGACTATGTGCAAACCAAGGAGTAAAATCTTGAGTACAGAAGATTTATGGCCGCAATGCTGCTTCAAGGAACAATGATATGGTACATGTACAGGTTTCCATTTTGAACATATTAGAAGATCCCCACATAGTCACCTGATTTCATGCCATCGGCCTGACACCTCGTGCCAACTGTGCTACCTCCAAAAGCTGAATAGGCACCTGCACAAGAAATGCAGGATTTGAGAAACCCCAGTATGGTCCTCTGTTCCTGACCTTTACTTTGTAGACCCTAATATTTTCTTGGCAGTGAGATTGTCACTGGAAAAGAGTGCAGAAGATCTACAAATTATTGAAATTTCTCAGCTCATAACTTTCACTCTGGAGACCATAAAATTTCCTCAACTCACCTCAAAAGTGCATAATTGAGGAATTCCACAACACAACTTTTAACTTCAGAAACCTTTTAGGAAAGAAAAAGAAGCAGAGTTAGAAGTAGCGATGATGAGGAGAGAAAGAGAGAGAGAGAGAGACCTTCTGGAGAAGAAGCTCCAATTGGTTTTGTGCCAACTTTAGTGACTGCAAAGAGCGCTTGAGATCATTTCTTTGAGTTCCCAGGCTCTGCCCCTTTCTTGCATAAATTGAGCTGTGGTTACACAAATCCTCCTCAACATATAGTAGTCCCTCCAGCAGCTAGTCCACCATGCCAGAGGTATTCAATGTAAGTAATTTCTTCTGGTACAAACAAGGTGATGCATGTGTGTGTGTGCAGGTCCTACAGCACAGCAAAAACATGGAGCAAACCTATAAATTGAAATAGACAGATATTTCAACCACAAATTTGAGAAAAAACAACAGTATATTATTTGTGCTTTGAGCTGTGCCATAAATCATGCAAATTCAAAAATCAACATAAAACATTTGATGGAGCATATGTTCACAAGCAGTTCTACAGAGAGAAGAATTACCTATTCAGGAAAAAGGATATAGAAATTCACCTGTTCCACAGTATCTGTATCAACATCAAGCTCTTCTGCCAGTTTGAAAACACCCATTTCCAATCGCTCATAGATGAGGTTCCATTTCCTGCAAAACATGCAAAATCCAAATCTTCAAGATGCAGTAGTATTCAACTGTGGATCTAGGTTGTGCTCTGGGACAATGGTCCCCTCTCATCCTTTGTAAATTCCCAAGCCCTTCTTGTTCTTGTTCCACACCATGGCATATAAGCCAGAGCTCACAACCAACCTGAGGGGGATTCGACATTCATCTGTCAGCCCAGGTGTAGACTTGGCTTGCACAATAAACATGGAAAGAGCAGGCAACATTTCTTGAGCATCAAGAGCTGCAACAACTGCCATCTCAATCGGATCCTCGTCTATGTCACTTGCACTTCTTGCTGCTGCTGCCTGTCTGCCCTACACCACAAATTTGCATCACAAAACACAACTCCAATCTACTTAGGTGTGAAAGAGAAAAATGAAAGAAAGAAGCAGAATTTTGGGTCCGTTTTGGTTTAGCCAAGTAGCTATTATTGAAAAGAAACAAGAAAAAGGAAGGAGATGGAAATTGCTGTAGAGGTTTAGGGTTTAGGGTTAGGGTTCAGGGCATCGTACCGCAGAAGCAGTAGTGATGAGGAGCAAAGGCCACGACCCAATGCTGATAAGCATGCTCCTTCTCATGCACTGCCAATTGCGCGTCACTAGTCTAGTACTACCTTCCCACTCATTCTCCTCCCCTTCACCCATCCTCCCTTGCCCTCCTTGACATCTTTCTCTCTCGCAAACAAGAGTGAAGTCTTTCCCCACGCTCCCCCGATGCCGCCCATCTCGACGTTGCTGCTGCTGCAGCACAACATCATTCCCTCTAGGCCTCGCCAGTCTCAAGCTGCTCAAAAACTTGGACACGGGTTTGGGTACATGTCTAAGAAGTTGCTGCTGCTGCTGCTGCTGCTGCCGATGTGAAAAGACACTCTCCATTCAGCACCACCCAACAGAACTCCGAGACAAAAAAAGTCCCACAAGAGGCAACTTCTAGGTCCAAAATTCCACACAATCTTATTGTGCTTGCTTCTTCAGCTCGGAACTCCGGAAACGCCAGCAGAGCCTTAGCACCCTCCGCACACCACCACCCTCCATGAGCAGGCTAGCACATACGAAACCAAAATCAACTCCGGAAATGAGAAATTGTTCACCAAATTCACCGAGAAAACTCTTGATTGCGAAACAAATTTGGCTCCCGGAAGCGAATGAATTCCGCCAAAGTCCCGAATTTCAGGCCAAAAACTCGCGGATCCGTTCGGGAGCGCAGAATGTCTGGAGTTTTTGCGACTAATTTGAGAGAGGAGAGAGAGCGGAGATGGGGGAATCTCCTTACTCTCTGTTATCGACAAAGAATGGCGGCCGACGGACGACAAAAATGACGTAGTTGGACGATAAAGTGAAATTTTGGACGACAAACTCACGCCTGTGGACTACAATGTGACGTGTTGGACGAGGAAATCAAACATTTCGTGGTCTGCACAGAGTGGTGTTGGATGGGGAAATGGACATGGATGAAAATAGAGCAGTCCATGGATGAGAAAGACCACTGAAAATACGAAAAAACATCCTTGGACCAGGCAAGGGAGAGGGGGCAATTGCGTGTTATTTTTTGTTTCTTCTTTTTTGTTTTAACATTAAATTTTTAAAATTATTTCTGGGGGGGTTTTAAGTTTAATTTCTTTTAGTTTATCTTCCTCAACATCATCAGCAGTGTAGGGGGCAGAGCAGCTTCAGCACATTTTTGCCAAATAATTAGTTAATTTTGAAGATACAAACCATTGTGAAAACTACAATATCCTCAAGTATTTCAAAAAATTCTTTATTTTCCTTCACAAATTTTTTTTCCTTTGAGAAAAATAACATTTGAAATTCTCAGCATTTCTAAAAGAAATATATTGTGCTGAAGCTGCCAAGGTATACTACGTACTAGGGTTTCCTCCCTAGACAAAAATTAATTTGCCCTTCTTTCTGAGGAACTCATCTTTCTCCAAAAACATCAGACTCCTTACCATGACACTCCTTACCACATATTGGATTTAGTTGGCTCCAACATTGTGCCACCTTCATCATCAACCATCACCTTAGGAAATTTGCAAAATTAGTTGGGCCCTAAGTTCTCTTCTTTTGGCTTCCCAATAGCATTTGTCCTCCAAGTGTCCCAAACATGCACTTCGTGTCACATTTGACAATCTTCTGCAAATTGTCACATTAGGCACATTCAACCTCTAGCTTCTCCATTTTCAGAACAATTCATGGCATTGTGCTCTTTTCTTTTGCACAAAGAACAACTTATAGGCATCGATGAGCCTAGAGTAGTAGGTTAGTAGTACCGTCCAAACCTCACCTCTACCTCCTTGTTAAAGGAAATTTAGTAGAGTCACATTCAAAGCACTTTACTTGCCTTTCCATGGCACTTTTGAACTCTCATCATTGTCTTGTTCTTCAAGGTTCAAATGGGGTCTTCCCCATTTCACCCAGCATTGTTTTAGTTTCCTCTATTGCTTTGCTAAACCTTAAACCCTTCAAAATCGGCAAAGTTCCACACAAAACAAAGCTTACACCAGACACTTTGCTTCATCACTAATCAAGACCCTACACATGAACTTGGATTCAAAACTACACAATTCTACCTTCTAAACCCCATTTTTCCTTCATAGAAACCTTTCTCCAATCTTTGAATGAAAAACCAAGCCCACTCATGAAATGGTTTACAACATATGGTATTATCTAGTCGTCCTTAAACCTTAGCACAAAGTGGCAAGATCTTCAAACAGCCTCACTTCCGAACTTTGATCTACAAAGTTCAGGTGAAAACTAGAATTAAACTTCATATCAAATGAGCTTTGTCTACATCCAGTCAATGTCATATTTTTCTAACATAGAACAACCTTTTTTGTGTGTCTATCATTGGGCCGTATTCATACACATTGCAAATAATTGCTACAACAAGATCAAACCCAACATGTTCACTAGCCTAAACTGTTGCCTGCAAGTTAATTTTCCAAACTCCTCGGCTCCCAACTCTTCTTACTATTCTTTCCACATTATTTAAGCATGTTATAATTGCTAAAACTCAACAAAGTGTGAAATATTGAAAATTAATTTTGAATTTTAATCATGAACCTATACTCTAAAGAAACACAGACTCATTTCTGTCATAATGGGAGGCCAGGAACAAACCTCCTTTTTTTTCCCTTCATTTGGAATTCACAACCATCCCCATACAGTGTTGTTGCTAAAGGATTGAAAAACATAATGATAAAGAAGGTTAGGCCTTGTGCAAAGGTTAAAGAAAATTTGACAAAGGATTTGGTAAAGATTTTGACTGGCTCCCTTGAGAAAAAGGGAGAACCAGTTATGTTTTCTCCTTCAGAGACAAACTTGTCGATCAATCACAGCACTAGACAAATGAGCAGAAAGCCAAATATGCGCAATTTCTCAATCAAAACAGTACAAAGATTAACAATGACATCTTTTGGACCAATTCCCACAAATCCCCATTTAGAAGGAGAAAATGTATTCTGAAGAAAACATGCACTGTTCTATCACAATGCTCACAGAAATACTGATATGCATACCACTCTATGTTACAATAATGAATCTCAAACTTTGCATATTTCTGCACACTTCTGTACATGCAAAATAAGCACTAAAATTGACATCACTGCATAGAGGTCTTCCAAGATGCCTGCTAGAAAAATATATACACCTCCAATACCAAGTACTTACCAATCAACACAAAGCATTTGGGCCCACCTGTGTATGAAGCTCACCTTTCTTTTAAACACCACAGCCCCCCTCATGTGGAAGATCTTTCAGATACCTCATGGTCAGCCCAATTTTGATTGGATTTATATAGCCAGCTTCAGTCTTAAATCCATTGACTCTTCTTGCTTAGCAGTTTCAGATGGTTTATGAGTAAAATAATCAGCACCATTGCTGGAAGAGACAGAGGGAAACCTGCAACTCAGTCGTGATTCTGCAGGCATTTCCCACTCCATTCCACTGAAAGACAAGTTGCCTTCATAAGAGAGGGTGAGGAGTCCATCACCCTCTGTATATATCGAGCCCTGAAATGGTCAGCCAAAACACCATGCCAAAAGGGGTTAAGAATTGACTTCCTGTCTTAGTCATCAAGAGATATAACCATTCACAACTGTCCTGTGTCTCCAAGGAACAAAGGATAAGCAGTTGAAAATAATACACAATCCACTCATTTATTGAGAAAAAAATCATAACTTATTGGCATTGCACCCCATCCCAACTTTCAATGTAGCCAACAACAAGAGGGCTGCAGGAGGAGGGAAACTACTGAATGAATACAGGTTAGCACATCTGCAGGAACGATAGACCAAGTAAAGAGCAACAGCAAGACTGGCATATAGCAAGCTCCATCAGAAATTTCAAGCACATTGATTTGAATGCCCAGGCTTGATATTCCAGATAATATCCTTAATAGAAAGCCCAAGCATGTAGGAACCCAACCAAATACACAAGCCTTGAGCAATGATAATGGTCAATAGTTGATAGAAGGAAGAAAATCTAACATCAGATTTACCAACCATGTTGCCTGGATGCTCATTCAGACACCTCTTCTTCTTTGTCCAGAATATTTACTGTTTATAAGTAGGAGGATTACTCTAAAATTGAGTTGCATCCTACAAATACAAAACTCTTACAAGTTCCCTCTGTGCACTAAATCTCAGAAGATTAATATCAAAAAACAAACAAAAATGAGGATGCTAATGATTGAACACTGTTGATCACCTGTATAACTGGTTGATTACCAAACAACTTTTAACTTGCACTTAAAAACGCAGAAAGCAAGCAAGGACTTGCCCATACCCTAACTTGGAGCCCAACCACAAACATGCCAGGAAGGAGCACCTTTTCCAGCTCCTTCATCATGGGCTTTCCATCCAGGTAGAGGATTTCAGAGAAGGAGACAAGCTCTGGTCCTCTTTTCTGCCAACCAAACGCTTCTGTCTAAATCGGAACCTTTATTTATGATAGATATGCCCTCTCTGACTAAGAATTCCCGCTGATGTTTAGATATCCTAATCTTGCTACCACAAGGTGAACACTGCATAGATGACCTCAGACTTCACAACATTCTAGCTGCCTACTCAGTTCTCTAAAGAAACACAAATGATGAGCATACACACTGTACCTGATGGGTGTTGCACATTTGGAGCTGCAGATTTTCCTCATCTCCTTCAGAGAAGATAGCAATCTGCTTCACTGTGCTGAACTCATCCATATCTTGCACATCCCGACCATTCACTTCAAGTTTGCGCTCTGACTTGGCAGGATATGAACAGCTGGGAAGTCCAAGTGTGAGAAAATCACCCGACAATTGCAAATCAACCCCCATGAGTGCTGGGACTTCACTTCTTGACAAGCACCTTCTTCTGTTGAGGGTCAGCGCACTAGAATGACAGGCACTTGAGTGACTGTCTTTGACCAAGCCTACTTCTGATCGGACTGCTCTAAAAATAGGAAGGTCAGTCTCTTGCCAGGTTGACAAAGCTGAACGAGCCTTCAACTTCAAAAGAGGTAAGGAATTACCCAAGGCACTTCTGCATAGTGAAGAAACTTGAGTGTGTCAGCACTCTCCTGAACATAGCCTTCCACTGTAGTTCTACCAGTTTCACACAAATCTTGGACGCATCACACAAACTGCTATCAGTGCAGAGCAACTGCAGCACTGTTTGTTTTACTTTCCAATTAATATGCAACTCCAACCAAATCATCATGAATGTCTTAAAACAGTGACACAGCACACACCGACAATTCCCCAGCCAACACTAACCTATGGAAAACAAATAAATACGCATGTGAGCTGAATACTTTACCGGAAGATACCCGTGGTGTAATTGGCACCCCTGGGACTCTCTGGAGACTGAACTACATAAGGAGTGCACCCCTCATTCCCTGCATTGTTCTCCCCAGCAGGTACATTGAGATCCAAACTCTTAGAACACAGATGCTTGCTCAAACTCTCTTTAAGAGAGTGCAAAGGCCGCTTTTGCCCACAAGTCTGCATCAAACATTCCAAGCATCAGATACAGCAACTCGTATGGTTCATAAAATTGATTCAGGACAAACACTCTGAAAACTGGGAGGATTTCACCATTGCCATGCCTCATGTTTGGTGGAGGATGGCTTCTCTGGAGATAAGAGACTCCCACCTTTAAAAGATCATTGTCTTGTGTATGGGTGAGGCAACTCTTATTGAATACATCCACCACCCAAAAACAAATAGCAGATCAAGAAGACAAACCGAGCTTTCAGCAGAAAGGTACACTTGTACAAATCAAAAAAAGGACAGCTGACAAAACCCAATCACAGTGATTACTGGATTTGGAGTGAGACTTGAAAATTCACAATCAAAAGATGCGAATCAAATCAGCATCAAAAGGTACACTACAATCAACATGCAGGAGCTTGTCTGACACATGACCAAAATCTGGATTCACATGTGAAACTTTTCCAAGCCATCTTGTTAAAACGAACCTTCTCTATGGAGGGCCATATTGGGTTGCTTGAAAAGCTTTGGAAAGAAGAGAGCTCCCTTGGCCTATCGATGTTGGATGCACCAACCTGGTTAGGATCCACAATTGCAAAACACATCTTTAATATGTGTTCCTTCTGTACAGAATCTGCTTTCTCCCTTTCTCACCAAATCCAAAAATTTCAGCTTTTCTTCTTTAAAGACAACCAAGCCACCAATTCCAAGTAGCAGCTTAGGGCTGTATATCCATAACCATGACATTGATTTCAGCATCCAGAAACTTCTTATGCATTTCCACCATTTTTTCCAACTAGACCATGACAACATTAGATGCAGCGATGCAGACCACAAGATCTAGAAAATGAAGAAGGAAAGCATTCATGCCATTGGGAATTGGGGAGAGAATCACACATTTCCAGACCCTAGTGGGGATTCAAAACAATGCAGGTTGGTCAGAGTGGAGATGCCATCTCCAGCATCTTTTGGCACCAACTGCAGCAGTGTCCTGCTGCCACCAGATTGCAGCACTCCAGGCTCCAGGAAACCGCTTGTTACTGGTAACAGACAGGCAGGCTCTATCACCTTGTCATCGACATCCTCTATAGTCCTCTTTTCCTCTTTTAGATTCACCACCACATTCGAAACTCTGCTTGTCTGCACATTTAAGAACATGGGCGCTGTTGTCTTTGCATGGGTTGTAGGTGAGCCCAAGCAAGCAACAGCATAGGAAGAAGCTATCCTGTCAGGATTGCCCTCATAACTCGAAGTGCGAGATCCTTGAGCATGCCTTGCAGTAGTAGCAGCATTGGAATTGGAGGGATCACGAGCTAAAGACATTATTGTCTTGAGCACGTCTTTCTCCGAAGAAGCTCTTGCAAGAGAATGATGATGATGATGATACTCGCCAGCAAGAAAATCCGAACGCTTATCAGGAGGCCCCAAGCGTGCATTACTACAAGGAGACAGGGCAGTAGTGCTGCTGCTACCTTGATGATGATGATGAGGGGTCGTCAGAGGTGGTGGTGGTCCTCCTCCTCTGCTGACACAGCGTAGACCCACGACACCGCTGCTGCCTTGATGGTGATCGGCGGAGGAGGCGAAGGGAGCAGGTAGGCTGCTTTGTAGTGATTCCAAGCACGCTGTTTCTTGTTTGCTCTGCTGCTCCTGCAATCTCAACTTCTCCAGCTGCGCCACTCCTAGGCCCCGTTGCGGTTGTTTCTTCTGTCCACTTTTCCCCTTTCTTGCCCTACTACTGCGCCCCTCTACTGCGGTGTTCTTGTGTGAAGGACCTTCATGATCAACCTGACTAACCTTGTCTGTCTGCAGGCGAGTGGTATGCTCGATGCAATTTATGGACAGCTTCTCTGCAGTGGCCAGTTCAGGAGTCCGCATGAGCAGTGTCGCCATTTTAGTCTTCCCTTTCACCTGCTTTCCACTTCCGAGACAGGCGTGCTGCTGCTGGTGCTGTTCCTCCCCCTCCTCCTCGTTGGAACCTCCAAAGGCGTGTACAACCACCTGTTGTGTCGGATACGGCTAAATGACTCCTCAGCGACACACTGCAAATTGAAAAACCACACAAAGATATTCAAAGATCACAAAGATTTGAGGGCGAACAACAGCACGAGCACCAAGCCCCGCGACAGAAAATGCCACCAAAAAAAAACAAATAGACAGACAATGATCAGAAACAGAGAACCGCAAAAGCGCTTGCAAATAGAAAACCGATAACCCCAGCCCTCGTAACCACAGAAACCTGCAAAGAGAGAAAGAAAGAAAGAAACAGCAACTACGGCATCACCACGGCAGTTGAGCTTGCCATCACTGCATCCACGAACAATCACGAACACAAGAAACCAAAACTCCTCGAAACAGAACAAAAACACAAGGCAATCCAAGCCAAACTCTGATCAAGATTCACAGCGTGCATGCACGACGCAGGCAATACAAGCCATGAGACATCCGCTGAAAGAGAACAGCAAAGAAACACAAGAAGAGAAACAGAGAGTGAGAGAAAAGGAGAGAGAGAGAGAGAGAGAGAGAACCACTGCACCTCAAAAGGGGCCAAAATCATCGCACAATGCACAGAAAAGAGCCAAGTAAAAACCGGATCCAAGGCATCATAGGCACACAACACTAACGGAAGCTGAAAACCAGCACGAGCGGAGCAAACACATTTGTAAAAAACTGTGGAACAACGCAGCCGCGAGAGAAGAGAGAGAGAGAGAGAAGAGAGACGGAAGGTACAAACCCGCAGAGCGAGAGACGAAGACGAGACGGCAGGCGAGAAGGGGAAAGGGGGAAGAGGGAGACGAGGGAGGGAGGGCGGCCGCTGCCGCCTACGGACTCCGAGCTGTAAGGCTTTCAGGCGGCAAGCCAAAGCCGCAGTAATCGGGCAGCGATAATCGGTAGCTGCCCGAGGCTGTCAGACCGACCGTGCAACATTCCCTGCGTATGTAACGGAGCACAGCCCTATTTGGTCTGATGAGTAGGATCTTACTTACCTACCTACCAAGCTTTTTTTAATCCCTTCGTATCTCCCCCTATTACCTACCTACTTACCTAGCTTTTTTATCGCTATACAAATAAGTAAATATATCTACTGCTTTTTTACCCCTAAGGTAAGTATATCTACGTATTTACATCTGCCTGCTTTTTATCCCTATGTATATCCCCCTTATTCCCTACCCACCTAGTTTTTTCTCCCTACGAAAATATGTCGATCTACGTATTTACATCAGCCTGCTTTTTATTATCCCTATGTATATACGTAGATATACTTGAAGCTTTTTTTAACCCTAACGTATATCTAAAATATACGTATTATTTACATCAGCCCTATTTGTACTAGTGACTGTGCATTTCATACCTCCTAGTGAGTCAATCTCACTAGAGCAAGCAAGCTTGGTAGCAACATTTTGCTGTCACACAGAATGCATACTCTAGGGGACATTTCCATTCCATAATCATCCACAGTAGGTCATAAACTAGCACAACGTAGTTGGTCATTATGTATCTATCCTAGGTGGCAGAACTGGCAATGGGAGGCTGATTCCGCCATTCCAAGACAACTTGAAAACCTACCAAACTGGCAACAGTCATTTACACATACCGTATATATATATATACTCACACATATGTATGTATATGTATCTGTACAAATACATGTATCTGTACATGTGACCTATTGGATTGGAGTGTTGAATTGTTTGGGGGTTGTTTCGTACTTGATCGTATACTTTGAGCATATGAATGAGTTTTCGACTCCGAACGAAATTAAGTCATGCCCACCATGGCTACCGAAATCAAACTTCGTTTTCACCAAAGTCTTGTGAGGGGCTGTACATGTGTTTTTACGTAATGACCTCCCGCAACCCACAGAGGTCATTTTGTTTTACGAACATGCCCACATGCAAAGGCAGGCCAGTACAGTGGACCCCAAGGCTGTAGTCATTCTGTGCTAGAAATTACATTTCCAGCACCCGTAATTTGCCTCTCCCTACTACGAGTGGGAAGGAGAGCCCACCATATTGGCCAGCCTCAATCATTATGCCGCATATTGCCTTGTCATATTATGGCATTATACCAAAAGCGCACACCATATTAGCCTTCCTCAATCATTTATGCCGCAAATTGCCTTGCCATATTATGGCATTATACCAAAAGGGCATACCATATTGGCCTTCCTCAATCATTTATGCCGCATATTGCCTTGCCATATTATGGCACGTGAATCGAGGGTGGGTGGTCGAGGTTTGTGGTGTAATGCTCTGCTAGCTCGGCATTACCCTACCGAGTAAAGCACTTGAAGAAATGTTCAAGTGTGTTTGGAGGGCACCTTTGGTTCATGAATATTATAATAATATCTCTTTCAAAAGAGGACAAATATTATGCCTACTCTGAAGAAGGGACTTTCAATGAATTAAGGTTAAAGCTTCTTTTTTTTGTCTCACATAAATTCATTAAAAAGGACTTCCTTCTCAAGCAAATTCAAGTCCAACCATTGTTTTTTTTTTTTTAATCAATTAAATTTTATGACAAATTTTGTCTTCTTCTTTTTTAGGAAAATAGAAAATTTTGGAAATTTTGGCTTCTCAAATGTAAATTCGAATTTGTTTTAATTTTGTGGAAGTTTGCCAAATTGGATTGAAGCCACAAGCTTGAAATCTAGGTAACCATCCTATCTTGAGGGATTTTATTTTTATTTTTTTCAATTTTTGGATATAGCCACAAAGGTGATCATACACAAGAGGATTTAGCCAAATTTGGCTACAGGTTAGGGAGGAAAATATAAATCATTTAAGAATGCTGCTATCTATTCAGCAACCTGCTGGAACCTATTGTCTAGTATGGAGATCTTAGAAAAAAATCCCCTCAAAATTTTGTGACTTTGGTGCATTTTATTCACAATAATGCTTTGTATGAGTCACTCTAATTATTTTCCCATCTCCAAGTGGCAATTATCTGCCCCCTAAAAAAAAATGGTGACTCTATCTAGGCATCCAAAAAATCATTATGGTTGTCAAAAATTATAAGGTCAAAATATAATATTAGTTCCAATTTTTGGGAATTTTTTAATAAAAAAAGAAATATAATACATACGTGAAGACCAAAAAATTGGTTCCACCGGTCTGAAAATGGCAATTTAATGCAATATATGCAACAAAAAAAAAAAAAATTGATGTGAGTGACCTCTATTGGATGGTCACCAATCCACTTACCTGACAAATTTGTTTTTAATTTAAAAATTTAAAAGAAAAAAACATAAGGTTGACATAATAACAAAAAAATAAACATGAGCATTAAATAATGAGAATGAAATCCCTTCCCAAAAACAATTGTGAAGGATAAACTATTTTCTAACGATACCATGTGCTACTTCATTGAATATATTCAATAAGTTCTTTTTGAAAAAAAAACACACAAAAGCATAAATAGACCAAGTTAACAACATTTTTGGAATTCAAAATTTCTAAGATGAAACATCACCACCACATAGCCAACATATTAGCACTTACAAATTCATTGTGAGAAATAACATATGCATCAATGACTATTAACTTTGAAAATGACCAACATATTGTAGTGTATGTGTAGGGTTTGCAAAAAGTAAACTTGAATGTTCAAGATTTTCAATTAGAGTCATAAAACCTTCTTGCCAATAACATGATTATCTTATGATGCAATTGGATCTCCTTTTTCCTTCATTCCTAGGCATTAGTATATCTCACAATTGCAAATAGATCCTAAAATCTTTGCTAGGTGGAGGAAATAGATTAAAATTTTGAGATCATGGCAAAACACTATTTCAATGAATAATATTAACAACAACAACAAACAAAATCAACCTTGGCAAGGGTAGATATTTCACCATGATATCACAACAAACACAAGACAAAAACACACAATCTAGAAGCCAAAAAGGGTACGAAGTTTTCAACCTACAAATCTTGAGTACTTTTCCACAATGTCACCATTACATGAAATTTGTGGGTTGAAAAAAAGAGCAAAAGACACTTTCACATGAATGCAAGAAGCTCTCAAACCATAGACTTACTACTTACCAACAAAGTCGTGGCATCCTTATTCAACCACCACTTGGACTTGAGGATACATTCATAACCACAAAATCAAGCTCACTACAAAATTTGTAGCTTGTTCAAAGTGTTGTAAGCTGCCCTATTTCTATATGAATTTTTTTTTGTGAGGCCCATGGTATGGGTGTGGATTACTCAAATGATTCTAGTGCCATAGCTCGTTTCCAAATCTAGATCACAACACAATTTTCAAAAGATAAAACCATAGGCTAAATATGTCCTTTACGCACCACACACCCATTTTATTTTTATTTTATTATTTTGTCAATTTTGTGACATAGCCAAAGTGGTGACCATCCATAGGAAGATTTAGTCAAATTTGGTTATAACCAAGATGAAAAAGAAAAAGAAATCAAACATATGTTTATATTTTTGGCTACCTACTTGAACCACATATAGAAATCTGGTAATTTTAATAAATAAATAAAAATAAAATCATGATGAAAATCCCCAAAATGACTTCAATATTTTATTTAAAATATTCAATGTCACTTTTTGGCTAAATTTCGGCACTCTAAAGAAGAAGGTTGCTGCAAGGCATTGGACAAATACCTAGTAAAGAAACTTTTTAACAGGAATTCTCAGAGGTAGGTGAGTAATTCAGTTAAGAGCTAGAAAACCAGTCTATGGCACTCACACATTTTTTCCCTTGAAATATGGTTCTCTCCATCACCACCAAACAAACAAATAACACACACACCACCACCACCCCCCAATGGACTTTTCTTATGGTACCCCACCACTTAAATTGACCCTTTGTTGGCTTGAATACCGTGGCCTAGGGTCAATTTCAACATTGACAAAAACGAATAATTTTGTTCCAAAAAATGAATTCATTTTTTAATTTTGATTTTTTTTTCCCACCATCTACTATTTCATATTGTGATATGAGTAGTGAAATTATTCAGAGTGTAGCCTATGATAATTATGATGATTTTCAACATTTCAATTTCATATTTTCACAAAATTTCATTTCACTATTTGGAGGATTATTTAATGACAAAACTGACCTTACGGTAAGGTAGTAAAATTCAAACAATAGGTCAATTTGAGAGATAGGGTTCTTACCTATACAGAAAGATATGTCTAACACACATGTCTTTACCATACTTTTAGACCAGGTTGGAAATACTTACACCAGGGGTTTAGGGTTTTCAATTTAGGGTTTAGGGTTTTGAATTTTGGGGTTTCAAAAGTTTGGCATTTTTTTTCCCTTTTAAAAGAAAAATTAGTCTTCAAAAAAGAAAAAAAAAGGATATACAAACTCTTGATGACAATCAAATGACACTAATACATATGCCAGCCAGGCTAAAATCCTCAATCCTTGGGTTGGTAGTGTGTAGTTTGTACCTTGGATGGCCCAAACCCTATGGCACTGCAACATTAGGACTCTCAAAAGGACTCTTATTTAGTAATACCTGGGTGTACTTGGATTGCACTAGGCAAAGACTGAGGTGGTTTGGGTTTGCTAATTTTTGACATACAATTTTCTAGATCCTCATCACAGGACTTGGAACTTGAGTGTTTTATTAAGTACACTCAACACCCAACATAGGTACTTACTTACCCATCCATCTAAGCTGCCCAACTTTCATGAACACCCAAATGGATGAAAATGTAATCCCCTTGGTTGTTCCATAAACATTTACCCAATTCGATGAAAATGCAATCACCTTGGTTGTGTCATAACATTGACCCAAATGGATGAAAATGCAATCACCTTGGGTGTTTCATAAAAATTTACCCAAATGGATGAAAATGCAATCACCTTGGTTGTTTCATAAACATTGACCCAAATGGATGAAAATGCAATCACCTTGGTTGTTTCGTAAACATTGACGCAAATGGATGAAAATGCAATCACCTTGGTTGTTTCGTAAACATTGACGCAAATGGATGAAAATGCAATCACCTTGGTTGTTGTTGTGCTTGTTTGCTTGCTTCCTTTAGTAGATACCAAGTACATAACCTGAAAGCAATCTCATTTGTCATCTTGCAGACCTGAAGATTTTTCAAAGATTTGGCCAGAGATGTGGTTTGTGATCACGCTGGGAATTTCATGCCTCTTTCATGTGAAAATTTCTATTATTCTTTTTTATGTAGAAAAAAAGTGACATATGGTTTACACAGTCGAACCAAATGAGTATTTCCATAGTGCACTTGTAGATTCCACTAAAGGTTTTAGCAAATATAATTATAGCCTACGTGAAAACTATTTAGCCAAATTAGTTTTTTTTAGGGTTGAGTGTTGAGTACAATCATCCATTTTGTTCCATATTAATATGTTATGGAATTGAGTACTACCAATATGATTCTGAGAAGTTTTTAAAGAGCATTAGAACTACCCTTATGTAGCTACAATGCAATATCTTTCAATTTTTCTTTCTTTTCATTTTTTTGACAAATTTCAATGTTTTGGGAAATTTGGGAAATTTTCTAAAATTAAGAAAAAAATTGGATTTTTTTAATTTTCTAGCGTAAATTTGACTAATTTTCTATTTTTGGGGGAAATATGCCAATTTTTAGCATCACAAAATTGGAAAAAATAACCCCTAATCTTTTTCATTGCATGAAAGGTACCTAAGGCCAATGTGAGGTCACAATTGATATCCATTATTTTGTCCAATTGTCACATGAAGGGTTGCAACACACACTATCAAAGTTGAAATGGATCACAAATTTTATGACGCATATGGTGTGTGCACACCATGTATTTATGCACATTCCTCCTTTCATGCTCTTGACAGAATGGGTGAGTTTTGGTATATCACTAAAAAAAACCTTTTGGATAATTGTGCAGCTCTAGATTTTATGAGCAAAGGAATAAACTCTCTCAACAATGGGTCTCATTGTTGGGGGAAATTTTTTGTCAAAAATGGATTTTTTGGACCCACAAAATGCTCTCTAGAATTCATGAAATTCTCAGCTAGATTTGCAGCATCTGCCCCCACCCTGCACTCTTTTCCTCTGACATGCGGGTGAACTTCCCTTCCTCTTCAGATAGCATGCAGATTTGAAAGCTGGTGTCGCCTCTCCACGATTTGTTGGGAAGTCTGGTTTCTATCACTTTCTGAGCTGTGCTAATAGATAGGCTTGTGACGAATACTTACCCTTGGTTTGTTTGTTTGTCACTACTTGTTGCTGGAGGATGAGGAGGGGGTACGTGGTATTGAAATTGATTGCACATCTGTTTGTAGCAGGACAGTGAAGCTCTCCCCGCAAAATATGCAAAAGTATGACAAAACTTCATTCACTCAATAAGTGTTGGAAATGTCATGACAACTATCTTCCCCAACACACACATACAAAACACACTCAAAAAAATCCTCTTCTCGAACATAGAAGTGTGAACCCAGTGTTCAACGGGTATCATCTTTTTGAACATATAATCAGTCTGGTCCTGGTATTGGGTATTTAAAAACAACTTTGACAACCAACCTGGTCCTGAAATTGGGTATTTTAAAAACAACTTTGATAACCAACCTGGTCCTGTTATATTGGGTCCAAGACTGAATTATGGGAGAGGTATAAACCTGGTATTGAGCTTGGTATAAGGCATATATATATATATATATATATATATACCTGGTATTGTTACCTCAAGTCCCTACCAGGCATGTATTTGTGTAAGGCCAGTAATGCCTCCATTCATACTATCCTAGTGGGGTCCATGATACCAGTCACAGATCTGTATACCAGTCTGACACTGGTCTGAAGCTTGAACCCTAGGTCCCCCTCACAACAAGAATGCTAATATGTTCAAAAAGAGGAGGTGAAACAGATCCTCAATATATCAGAGCATCTTCACAGGTGGTGCTCAGTAAGCAGCCACCCTCCAGAAGAAAATTGGATGAAGAAAAGTCAAAAACACATGCCCGGTTTGACTCAAGCAAAATGATTTTGGCCCAGCAGTTTTTACAAAGGATGCAGAGAGCCTAGTACAAAGGCACAGCAATGCCTAACACCCTCTGTTGATTGGGTGGATGGTTCGACTGGTGGAATGGGTTGCTATTAGTAGTCTCTTACCTTTTTGCAATCTCAATTTTAGTTTTATCAATGGGGTTGAAAAAAGTAAATAACTAAACTTGGATGTGAGAAATATTTTTCCGTAAAAAGAGTCACATACTGAGCACCACCAGAGATGCTTTAAGTCATTTACACCAATTGGTTTTCAAAGAGCTGTCTTATGTCAAAAGTTTTTTAAAACAATGTATTGCCTAGAGCAAATATCACATTCAAGAATTCTGTTCTTACTTCTAACTTTTGATCCTTCTTGTGCTCTGATCAATTTTTGTCATATTTTTGTCAAATTTTGTCATATTTCAAACTTCTTTTTGTTGTCACTGTGAAGAGACACAAAAGGAAAATTCAAGTTTGCAAGATGTTTTAAACCTTACTTTTGAGGTGGGTTTCACATCATGATCACAAATGTATGGATCTTACATACAATGATGACTTGGGCCAGGACATCCAACATGCCTTAGTCTCTCTTTATCGGTGAGGGAAAGATAAACCCGTGTTAGGCGGTTATCAGAAATGGCAATTGATAACCAGTGGTTCTCAGGTTATTTCTCGATGTTATATGCAACTTTGAATTTCACGGGAAAATAACAAATGAATTGCTCCGATACATAACGGCAGTTCTCAAAAATCTGAGAACTGAATATCTGGTATAAAATGGCACTTGTAACCAAATCCAAGGAATGGTCAAATGGATGAATTGGTTATTTTAAAACTGCTGGTTAATTCATGAAGACCGCCGGTTTTTTGAGGTTTTTTGGGCCACAACCAAAGGTTGTTTGATTCTGAAAATTATGACCTTATTATACCTGGGTATAATTTTCACTATTTAGATCCCCATGGGAGAGAGTAAGAACATTTTGTGCACACATACTAGTTGAGTGCACATTGGGAGTAGATGAGCCTTATTGCTGCTCCCCAAATTTAGAGTAGGTGCCTATTGTGTGCACATACAATTGAATGCACATTGGGAGAGGATGACCCCATTGGTGCTCCCCAAATTTAGAGTAGGTGCCTATTGTGTTCACATACAATTGAATGCACATTGGGAGAGCATGACCCCATTGGTGCCCCCCAAATTTAGAGTAGGTCCCTATTGTGTTCACATAAATTGAGTCCATATTGGGAGAGGATGACACTATTGGTGCTCTCACAAATTGAGTGCACATTGGGAGAGGATGACACTATTGGTGCTCTCACGCCCCCCAAAATTCGAGTAGGTCCTTATTGTGTTCACATAAATTGAGTGCACACTGCACATGGAGAGAGGATGAGGCTTGTTGGTGCTCCCCAAAAATTGAGTAGGTCCTTATTGTGTTCACATAAATTGAGTGAACATTGGGAGAGGATGAGGCTTCTTGGTGCTCCCCAAAAATTGAGTAGGTCTTTATTGTGTTCACATAAATTGAGTGAACATTGGGAGAGGATGAGGCTTATCGATGTTCCCCAAAAATTGAGTAGGTCCTTGTTGTGTTCACATAAATTGGGTGAACATTGGGAAAGGATGAGGCTTATTGGTGCTCCCCAAAAATTGAGTAGGTCCTTATTGTGATAACATAAATTGAGTGAACATTGGGAGAGGATGAGGCTTATTGGTGATCCCCAAAAATTGAGTAGGTCCTTATTGTGTTCACATAAATTAGGTAAACATTGGGAGAGGATGAGGCTTATTGGTGCTCCCCAAAAATTGAGTAGGTCCCTATTTATATACATAAAATTGCGTGCCCATTGGGAGAGGATGAGGCTCATTTGTGCTCCACACCCCCTCCCCTCACCCAAAATTGTGTAGGTGCCTACTATGTGCACATAAATTGAGTGCACATTGGAAGGGGATGAGGCTTGAGCCCTATGGGTGCTACCCCAATAAATTGAGTAGGTCTCTATTGTGTGCACAGCATTTAGCTGCCGCCTTTACTTTTATTATTAGGTAGCCACACCCACCAAGGGACCATAAATGAAAAAGAGGAGCCCATGTTGTTGTTGTTGTTGTTGCCACCACTAAGTCCACCACCATATGGCTCTAGATCCTAGGTCATGAAACCACTTCATGTAACGTGTGGGGCAAGGGGTATGTCCTTTGCCAATTTATGGCAATGGTTTTTTTGGAATTTGGGGTAAAATAAATCACATTCATCATATCATCTCTTCACTTGATTGCCTTCTCTTTATTTGGTTTGTTGCAAGGATTGCTCTAAACCCATTTCAAATTCTCATCAACCACATTACAAATTAAAAGGAAGGACTTCCATTGATTCAAGTGCAAGGAGAGAGGATCACAACTTCAAGAGCTCTTACATTTAGTGAGTTTTTGACCTGTTGTTGTGTGAGTTTTTTCTTGTTGAATGATATATGTACTACTAAATGAAACTGCTCTCAATGGGCTACTACCTACTACTATTTAGGAGCCTGGAATTCTTGCCTCAATTGGAAAGTTACCTACAAATGTGTGTGTCAAGGTGGTATTTTAACCCCTTCAAAGCTAAAAGCTTTGTTCGGGGTCTAAGGTTGGTCTGGAAGCTTGCACATGGGGCAGGATAAGTGCCAAAGTGAGCAATCATTCACCTGAGCACCAGAAAGGGATGGATGATGGGTGGATAAGAAACACATCTCCATTGAGTTCCTATTCCCTCAGTTGATCTTTTACTACCTACCTATACTAACTACCCTCTAGCCCATATCCTCACCATCTACATGCATTACTTGGTAATCACAGGTCATGCTATCTACCTACCTACATATCCACATGTGCTACCTACTTACATACATCACCTACATGGCTGAGCTTTGTCTCATGCTTTTCTAGATCATTTTGAATGAAATGATTTTTTTGTTGTTGTTGTTGTTGTTCTTTTGTACAAGGGCATATGGTGTGTTTCTAGACAAGCATAGATCCTTTGAAATGACACAAATGACATCTTACAAGTGAACCCGATTTACATTAGTGAATTTGGGCTTATTCTATTGGAATTTGTCATACCTTTCTATATGTTATAAATATTTTCCGAGGATGATAGTTTTCATATCCATAACAATGAGTTTATTTGGAACTTAACTTTTTTGGACTCACATTTTTAGCTTGTTTTGGTGTGCCAAGTATTTTTATGACCTATTATATGTTGAAAAAGGTTATGATTATGGAGCCATGGTATTTATTCATTCATGTGTGTTTGAAGATGTTTAGAAATGAAATTATTTACGAATGTTTCATTTTTTCATCCACAAGGCACATTCAACTATGTCACTTACATTAATTGGAAACTTTTGATCAAATGAGCATTGGACTAATGTTGGGTGGTTCTCATTTTTTCGTGAAAATCGTCAGTTCCAATGTTTGGGGCAAGTTTTGAAAATTGCCCCAGTTCGTATTTATTTAATTTCCTATTCTAAGAATCACCCCGGCTTTTAGAATTTTGAGAAAATATATGAATAGGCGATTTTCAAGGTTGACAAATCTCGTAGAATTTCAAATTATCAATTTTGAAGGGCGGTTTTCATAAGTCGATTCTCATAAATCAAGGTTTTTTGTTTGTTATTTAAAAAACCTTTTTTGGGGGGTTTGTTTTGTGTTTTTTTTTTAACAATCCTAATAAATGATGAAAAATAATTTTTTTTAATATTTAAAAGTTCATATTTATAATTTCCTCCTTTTCAAATTCCCCTTCAAATTTTTTCAACTTTTCCTCTACAATTTCATCCTTCCCTATGAACTTCACTAAGGTTAATGGCATATTACATCCTACCTTAGAATCATTGGGTCAATTTTGACAAAGAAAAGTTAATTTATCTTAATTTTTCAGATTGTAATTGACATTTCCTAAGGCTTGTCAAAATTCCAACAAGAGAAATATTTGTGTAGTCTCAATTTGGAAACCTACAATTCCTAAAATTCACTTTGCAAAAAAACCAACTACAAGAAGTTTAGATTCATGTTTCTCCCAACATTGGAAAGGTTTTTTTATATCTTTCACATCCACATGAAACCTCTTAAAATCCAACAACTCCCTTATTACAATTTCCTTTGTAGTTTCAACGTTGTTGTTAATCAACTAGAAAACATCTATCTAATCCATAATCCTAATCAGCATTTTGTTATACACAACTAGAAATAACATCTCCAACAAGATGTAGGTGATTGTATGACTTGACCAACATGGGATACAACGCCCTCCTATCACACTCCTCCACAATGAACATTCCTTGCCCTTTACCAACATATGAAAAAACAAAACAAAAACTCTTAAACCTAGCGTCAAGCATCAAAGACAAAATGTTATGTGTTTTAATTTTTTTTTTCATATGTCCTTGGAAATGAAAGGAAAGAATCTCAGACCCTAAACACTTTTGATTTAATGTTAGAACCAATAGTTGTTAATTCTAAAAAAACTTTAATGCCATCATCCATGAAAAATTCAAAAAAGGTCTCAAATGCATTTCATCCCTTGCTTTAGAACTCATGGTTAAATGGCAAAATTGAAGGCATTTGATAATAACCAATGTTCAACAAATTGATTCAAGACACAAGCAAAGACAATAGGGTTCAAACAATCAACTATTATTTGACAAATGAACCATGTAATAAGAAGAGGAACATGGCCAAACACTCAAATATTAATTTGCATGCTATAACACATGTTAATAGTTCCATGAAAAAAAAGCTCTTCCTAAAATAATATTACCCTTCTTGAAAACCTACAAAAAGATTAAAACAATTAGTAAAAATTCTAGAAAAAATTATTTATTCAAAACTACAAAATAATCAACATATAAAGATGAATAAAAAGACACTTATCTTGTCTTAATAGGTGTAATTAGTTCCTTTGGTCAATTTCTAGACTCAATACAAGCTTTCATTAACTATTGTCTTCTATTTTTAGATTTTTTTGGCCGTGTTATACATTTCTTGATATGAGACTATGCAAACTTGATTGAGACATACTTAAGATTTTTGCATACCCTCTCTTGAACATTAGCATATTGACAAGTTTTGGAAAATGCATGACCAAAACAAGTGCCATTAAAACTTTCTTCCAACCCCAAAACCTCACAATTAATAATAAATTTGAAAGTTGTGGTCATAGAGTTTAAATTTTCCTCTCATCTTTGACATAGGCAATGATCTCCTTGCTTAACCCATAACAATTCAAGAGCTCTTAAAAATTTTAAACTAAGGCTTGACCTATTATTTATGTTGCTTCAAATTGACCAATTGTCACCTTCTTGGCTTGCCAAATTTCATCCAAAAAGTTAATGACCAAGGCAAAAATGTCATAAGTGCCTTTTGACATTCACAAATCGAAACATGCAATAGCTAACATATAGTGATAAATTTCTAATAAAACATAAACATCATTTGTTTTCTAAAGCAAGTCTAGCAAAATCTCTTATGAAAAAAAAAATTGGAAGGAAAAACAACATGAGGATTCAATTACAAAGCAAATCGCTTCAACCATGGACTCCTTAAAAAATGTATAGGAAAATTATTCTTAATAATTAGCAAGGCTAGATCTTCAAGAAATTATTTCAACTGCATTTACTTTTTTGTAAAGAAGTTTTGCAAAGAAAAATTCAGAAATTTCAAATGAAGATACATTTTGCCTCTTTCTAACTAATTGTTTTTCAACTTGACTTTTCATTAAACTATTCACTTATTCATTAAGTTTTTTTGCAAGCAAATTGTGTTATACATCCACATTTTTTTCAAAGTTGATATCCCATTAATTTTATGATATGAAATTAATCCCTTCTTTAATTTTGTTCTTGGATTATATAGCACATGTGTTTTGTAACACAAATGACATCTCATGACTTGAGGGATTTTGCCATCCATTGGTTTATATTGACCACGTAAAAAACCTAACAAATGGCATTTCTCCTTTCAAGCTTCTAAAACAGTCTTTGAACATGCAATTTCTATAAGTTTAAGATGAATATTTCATCATTACTTTCAAAAGCCTTGCTTGCTTCAAATTTTAAGCTCAAATTCTCAATGGAAGTTTTTGTTACATGTATATCATCCATCAATTCTTCATTTTGATTAGGTTCAATTTTAATTTCCTCTCCAATATTTTCACTTGCACTTGATTGTTCCATTAAAAGTAATGTCTAAAATAATAGCAAGTAATGCAAAATTTCAACTTCCAACAACCAAAATCTAAAATATTACAACTTATTTCCTTCAAATTAAATATTTTTGGTAATCTTCTTAGATAAGTTTTTTGTGTGTAGATTATAAAATTAATGAGCAATAGGGCAAAGGTAAAGAGAGAAATCAAGGGTCAAGGGGGAAGATCATTTACAAATATAACAACAAATTCATTTCTAGGCCTAATGCAAAGAATAAAAATTGAATGGAAGCTACTATTGCCTTCTCAAACAAGCACCAATCTCCTTCCAACAATCAAGGCTAACTTGCAAATGAAATAAATGAAATGTTAAAAATAAAAAATTTATAAAACAAGTTGTCTACAAAACTACAAATCAAATACAAATGCATGTTTTTTTTAAAAAATATCAAACAAAAAAAGGATCAAACTTAATGTATAAATTTTATTTATAATTTAAAAAAAAATAAAGCTTACAAGTTTTTAAAGACAATTTCTTGTCCTTTTTTCTTTTCCTACAAAATCAAAAAATATTATATTATATTATATTATATTATATTATACAAAAACTTGAGAAATTGAAGCTAAACATAAAGAAACTTCAGGAATGATCAAATAAAAAATGAAAAACTTACATTGTTTGCTGACTTTTGCTTGTTGCTAGTAACTATTCAAAATACGAAGAACCACAAGAATAAAGGCCAAAGGAGAAGTCTAAATCTAACTTGCAAACAAGGAACAAAACAAAATTATATGATTAAAAAATAAGAACATAAGAATTAAAAATAAGAACACAAAATGCGTAAAATCAATGTGAAAATGAATCTTTATTGTGTTAACATATGCAAACATGAGAATCCCCAAGAAAGTTTTCATGGTGATTCTCACCAGCTGGTTCTCACACTGAAAACCGACACCGGTTTTCAGTCTACTGGTGAGAACCGCCCAACACTGCATTGGACCTCCAGTTGATTTGCACTCAGGAGAGGGGTCAATGATAGTAGTGGGAATCACGAGAGGGGTCAGTGATGGTAGTGGGAATCACAGGTGAATAACAAGATCCTAACCTCAGAAATTCGTTTAGAAGCTGACCCAAGAGTTTCAGCATTGGGATCTTGTATATAGCTTCTTCTCTTTGAAGTTGAGGTCCATTTTCAAACTTCCCTCTATTGGCATTCTGGAAATTGCAAACCTTCCTTCTTACTTGAAGAATCACATTTTGACTTGAATTTTGTATTTTTGGTCATAATGAGTGGGTTACTTGGTAAAATGTGACTCCCATTTTCTAATGGCATGCAATGCATTAGAGTGACCTTAGAAGAAGGTCTGTTGAGTAATTAAACGAGGACCCACTTTTTCTTTATTTCTTTCTCTAGTTCTTTTTTCCCTTGTTGGTACACTTTGTTTGGAAGGTTTGTTGATTGTTTCAGACACTTACAAAACCCCAACTCTTCCTTCTTCTTTTTTGTGTGTGTGCTTGTGTGCAGATTCCAACTTTTGGATCTGCTACTTGGCTTACATGCATTTTTTTTTGGAGGTACTGATCATCAGCCACAATGTTGTCAATTTCTTATATAGCTAGCCTAGTAGCCATTTTTGGGAAAGCCCAAATAACGCCTAAAGATTTGGGACCTGCCATTTTCTAACTTTGTCTTTTCCCCAGCCTTTCAACCTTCCAGCTTGCATCCGTGCTACAGCTATAAAGCATGGTACCGTGCACTACTTAGAGGCCAGTGTCCATAGTCCAATTTTAATTGGTATTTGTATAAAGCATTCATTTATGGCTTAAACCCTTTCAAAATAATCAATTTGACATTCATTGAAGCTATCACAATTGAAAGCCAATTTCTAGGCCATGATGTGATACTTACCATGGTTTCAACTACATCACTCATCCTTGCCCTTTTAAAAAAATGAGCAATTATGAATTTATGAATTGAGTATGTCACACATCCCAACCTATTCTCTAGGCCATGAAAACATAAATCAAATCATCACTATTCCCTTTAGTCTCTAATAGTTGAAGGTGAAGAGATCCTCAATCATGGAATCAATAGAAAATCATGGTATCATTCTTCTTAGGGTTAAAACCAAACAACCATCCATTCCTAAAGATGTCAGTCTATACTCGATGGGAATTTTAGCATAACAAGAAAACCATAGTAGATTTGCCGTTTAATCATGATCTCGGAGTGAGTTGGAAGTAAGGCCAATTGACCATATGTTCTTGTTTGGGTGGATTTGTGGTGATGCAAATGAGAATCCCACTAGTATCTTCTATCCATCCCAACAAGCACTATGGCATGTGAAGATCACATGCAAGAGTGGACGTAACTTTGTGAATGAAAAAAGGTTGGTCTTATATCTCAACCTCCTCTACCATGGGATGAAAAAATACATTCCAAGTGGGACTACTAATATTTTGGGAGTCAACCGAGGGGGGGGGGGGGGGGCTTGAGCCTCTATCATAAACCCTAACAATGCAAAAAATTTTCAACTAGAAAATGTGGCTTATTTGTTTTAAAGGGCCCCCTAGGCCTA
>Ga0116231_10004480_pt1 | contig 28256 bp, 18 predicted proteins | sample S1TSphgellanicum_2_FD_89695 | JGI IMG/M metagenome (GOLD analysis project Ga0116231, IMG submission 89695) | Host-associated microbial communities from peat moss isolated from Minnesota, USA - S1T2_Fd - Sphagnum magellanicum MG | ecosystem: Host-associated > Plants > Peat moss > Unclassified...
GAGGTATAAATCAATATTGACCTATAGGCCTATTTACAATATTTACTAGACCTAGAGTAGATTCTCTTGAACCACCGAGGTATAAATCAATATTGACCTATAGGCCTATTTACAATATTTACTGGACCTAGAATAGATTCTCTTGAATCACCGCCAATGTGAACTAGCACCCAAGCTGGTACCTTACCTTTTTGAACGAGGCCTCCTAATCATGAAACCTTACCAACCATAAATGAACCAAAACACCCAAAGAAGGGGGAATCCAAGGAACAAAATGGAAGGACCTACGTCCAAAAAGAAAAATGAACCACCTAAGATGGTGGACCACAAAAGGAACAACAAGTTCCCAAACCCCTCCCCCTCGCAAAAAGCATATCAAATAAGGAAAGGGGAGGACCTCCTTAAAAGACGCCTAGCTTAGATGAACTTATTGCAACAACACGTTTCAAAATAGAAACCACTTGCACATTATAACATCATTGACACCTTCTATTTATAAAATGCCCATAAAACTAACAAAAGAAGACCTTTAGTGCCTTTCACTCTCCACATCATGCTACCACATCAATGAATAAACATGTCTACATGTTAATATAGACACCCAAAAAACTTCTATAACTAAAGGGATAAACATGGTCGTCGAAAATTAATCACAATAAATATCATCCTTTACTTGAATCGTGACTATTGTAACAAACCCATGAAAAATAACATGTGAAACCAAGTCAATTTAAGTGGGGTTGACAATAACAATGTCTGCCAATATGCAGACACCATTGACTAATAGCACAATGTTAATTCAACGCCACAAAAACTGTAGGGTAGAGGCCAAAAGGACATGGGTTTGCTTTTGTGAAACATGAAATTTCACATTTCTCACAATGGCCGCAAAAGTATTTCGCACAACATCATGCAAGGCATCTTTTCCCTAGCATGAACGCAATAAAGAAGGTGGATCCCTATAAAATCCAAAGGTTGATTACAAATGTAATGGGACACCCCAAGGATTAAAGGATGGGAAAGACCCAACCTAGTGAGCAACATGGTGGAAAAAAACATTTGAAGCCAAGTGGAAAAAGGGATGATTAAGTGGGTTGACAACCAAACACACACACCTAACCCTTCACACAACCTCAAACATGATCGATGTGAATCACAAGTGATGTTAGTAACGCAATGGTTGTTTAATTTCTTTGAAATACTCTCCTAAATGTGATCTACACATCTCTCAACTAGTTGTTCAAAAGGAAGCACACATGTTGCAATCCTTTGGAAAAAAAACTCTCACGTTAATCTCAAATGTGCTTAGAAAAAAGGTGGCCCCAAACTGTTCACACCTATCACCTCCAGCAGGAATAAACAAAAATCCAACAAAAACCTAGGAACTATGACATGGGCAACTAAAGCCCACCTCCCCATATATGCAACTTGAACAATGACCTTTGAAGATATCAACCCCACGCCCCCATTGAAAATGGAAAAAAACATATGTTAATGTCTATTACTACATGTGCTACACTTAAAAAAACCTAGTCTGTGCAATAGGAGCCATTTCACAGTGTCTGAATTGGGGATTGAATTTGTACACTACCTGTTCCTGGCTTGGATTCACCAAATAAAAGGAACAGCTATTCATCAAAAGATCCTCTTACCAAAGACTCTAATGAGCACTCAAAGCTCCAAGAGATGACATATAACCTTTGTCAAATCATAGTTAATAAGACCTACACATATAGATACAATTGTCAGAATGAGGTACATGAAAGACGAACATGAAAAGCTTTGCTTATGCTGCTCAACATATAACTGATGCTAAAAGCTGAAGGTAGAAGAAACTGTGAGGCAAGAACCCAAGTGCTGATTTATACACCAGAGTTGTTCTCAACTTCAATAATTGTGGAAGGGCCTCCAGGCAAAGAAGACTCAAATCCTTGGGTTTCTTCAGGCGTAGGAGTTGCAATCATGTTTGAAGCTTGTGGAACTTCACTCTCCTGAGCATCCAAGCTTCCAAGTTCCACAAAACTTAACCGCCGTGACCTCTCCTTCCTTGCTCGCTCCTTTCTCACTCTTCGTCTAGAACGGCGTGAAGAGTCCACTTCCTCTTCCTCAATGAAAGACACCAAGGATCGCAAAAAATGGAGAGCCTTGTCCATTCGAGACATGTTTCCCTGCAACCACTCAGAAGATCCAAATGTCCTACAAGTCATTGGTCCTTGTACTTTCCTCACATAGGTTGAGGTCAAGCCGGTGATGTACTCAAATTTTCCCTTCTTCTAGGCTTGACTAATCTCATTTTTGAAGATGCCAGATCACAGTAGTAAAAGGACTGAAGATCATACTGAGTATCAACTTGAAAAAGTGTGTCTACATGCAGTGGACAAAAATCACAGAGTAGCTAGTCAAAAAGATAGTAGTAACAAAGACACTTCTTGTAAGGGAAAGAATGCAACTTGCTCACCCCACTCCAATACTAACAAACGGAACTTTACAAGAAGTCACTGTATACTACGGGCATCAATGACCAAATTTAATTGTGAAGGTTAACTATTCAAGAGTTAGATTGAGCACATGCCTGAGGCTCAGAATGTGGATGTGAAAGCTGGCGATGCTGGAGTGCCATCCGTGCCCAATACACAATGCAACATAGAGTAGATGCCATTCCAGTCATGAGGAAGAGTCCCCAAAATGAGGTGAGGCCAAGCTCATTGGACTCAACCACTACTCCTGACTTACTGCACCCTTCCCCACTCAACCACAAGTCGTGAATTCGTTGCAGCTCTCCACTTTCTGCAAGCATCAAAATTGCAGTCGAGAAATCGATGGCTAATTGTGAGCCCTTTGGAAAGGCCTGCAGAGTACAACCACAATTCATTGTAGGGTTTGGGATTTTCTTACACCATGCAGAGTTCTGATCGGTGACAGTCAACCAACCCATAATCACCAGATCACAAATTTTTGGGTAATACGAAGCAAAACAACATATTTCCATAGAGGGTGAAACTGAGTTAAGATTAATTAGGTACTGCAATCCAGTTGGTACTCTTGAAAGTTCATGAATAAAATCCATTGGACAGATATTAAACATGGCAGATATCCCTGTCCAAGGGGTGCTATTCATTAGGTAATCAGTGTATTGACAGCAAATATTCTGATCAATATTGAAGCTATCAAATAACACTGCAAAAGATGTCATCTTTCTTGTTTGGTAAAAGTGAATTCTCCAATGGTATAAAGCTAAGAAATGTGGGGGCAAAAGGTAGGAATGAAAGGAAGTGACATACAAAGCCCCAACCACTTTTGGTGAACTCTTGACCCGCAATTGTGAAGTCACATTCTGATGACAAGAACAACTGCACATAGGGCAGTTCATCCACAATGGCCCCTACCCCTCCTCTAAGTGGGCCCTTCACCAAGGCCTGTGCATAGCTAGCCAATGTGTCAAGAGGTACCAGCCTCTCCTCAGCTACATTTAGCTGCAGCAAGTAATCCCGTACAAAGGAGCCTGTTTGGTAACCGATGGGCACATTGCTGGCTAGCAACCCTGAAATGCCCTGAATGGTGGGAAGAAGCTGTTGCACTGTCAGAAGTGAAGTCAGGCTTGCAGTGTAGCTGCTGATGATGATGAGGACCACAAACAACCAGATTATAAGCACTGCTCTTCCCAATGTACTCTTCACCTTCTCTCCTGTCAAAAAGAACAATACCTCAGCTTGATCCCAAAGCCCCCATTAGCTTAAATCTGAAATGTAACACCTGAAATGGAAATCCTGATTTGATTGCATCTGCTTCTACAAAAATGCTTCATGTAGTCAAAGAGAACCAACAATTCTCTTTCACAACTTTCCAATCTGCTTTTACCAGATGGATTAGCCCATGAGCTAACTGGTAAAATTCTCTCACTCAGCTTCTCCAAAATGGGACAGATCAAGAAACTTATACCATGAGTTTATGACCCTTTTAAGGTGTGAACTCCACCCAAGAAAACCTAAAATTCTTTAAGAGGAAGAAGACAGTTGCAAGTTTTGGTTGGACTTACTTCTGTACATAGCTAAGTATCTCTAATGCTTGTCTGAAAGGGTGGTACACCATCAATGTCTCTTGGAATGAGGACATGTGGAACTACCAGCTGACCCTTGACTCACCCATTTAACCAAAATCCCAGCATGTGATAGGCAGGAAAGAAGTCAACTAAAGAAATCTATCCCTCCTTTCACCCGGTAGTGATTCATTCCACTTGAGAGACAAGGAAGTTGTGACCCTGATTCAACAGCATGAATTTCTCTGCATAACTGTGAAATATGAAAGGTGACAGTAAATGGATGCAATGGATTATATTGGGGTGCCCAGCATGTGGATACTTTCTCATCTCAATGCAGTTTGCATGAGACTTGTTGACCCAAAATCCTGCCAATCAAGTAGCACCTTTCACATTTCCAGTTCAAAGGGTTCCCTCATCCCCCCAAAACTTTTGGCTCCTGCAAGTGCATTCTGCTAGCCAAACTTGTGGCACCTGGGCACCACCAACCCACCTTCACAAATTCTGGGGTGCAAACTTTGGGCATCAACAACAAGTGTCTCAATTTGCAAAAGGGAATATTGGATAGCTTCCCTGAATGAAGAAGAATTGGCAACTCAAGGATCAAAAGCCAATAAGATCCTTCAAAACATGAGAACAAACAAGCAAACAGAGTGACCATGCATAGTACAGATAACCATTAATGACAGGTTTCAGCGAGTAAGATGCAACCATGTCAGATCACATTCATGTTCCTAAACTCATTTCTGGCGAGGAACAGCCAAGTAGCAAGACAAGGCTTCTAGATGTTCCATTTGGAGAATACTGTCCCAGTTTAGCAGAAAAGTCATGAACATATGCAGGTCCCCCCTCTTACATCCCAATGTTTGGCCTGAAGCTTGGCCTATTTTAAGAGAAGTAAGAGAAGCAGAATGGAGTAAAGTTCTCTTACTTTGAGAAAAGAAGAGAGTCGAGAAAATGAACCTACAGCAGCCCCAAAAACACAGGCCTTTTCCATCAGAACATGGAAGCCCTTGATCCAAGTATCCTTCAAGGAACACAGACTTCCACCAAGGAACCAATTCTTCAGAACTTGAAAACAGATAACGGATAATTCATTGCAATTGGTCATCAAAGCAAACTGGGCCTGCTATAATCTGGATTTTTTCAATATTCCTTTGTTAAGTGTCAGAAGTTCATTCGAGTTACAGGTTCAGGGTTTAGGGGTACAAACCAAAGAGTGGTGACAACTTGCTTTTTAGGTCGACCACGAAAGTCACGGTTCTTCTTATGCTCGAGTAGCCACATGACAAGACCCGTGAAGAAGAAGAAGACACCTGTGGTGCACCACATGAGGGGGGTGAAAGGCCGCATGAAGGCCCAGGCATGACCAGGGCCACCAGGCTTGACAGGGACCACAACAACCAGGCCCGAGGTTACATAGGGTTGTGTGAAGTCAACAGTAAGTGATCGCTTTGTTGTTATGGTCACATCTCCCACAACAGCATCAAAGTCCTGCCCATGCCAACTATATATCCAATTTAAATGAAGTAGCCTGCAATGATTAGAAACAATTGTCCACAACAAGGTAAGACCATATAACCCATCCCTGATATAGCATGCCTGTCACACATTCCACAAACCATATGAAGTATACTGTGCTACAAATTGATCAAAGTGAGGAAAAAGGTCTTAATCCAACCATCTAACCACAATAGGCATCCAGATTTGTCATCAACCACAATTCCTTATATTTCCAGAAACTCAAATTGAATGGTGGGTCTTTAATGCTTTAAAATATCTCTCTACCATGCAGATGTTCTCTGTTGGCCGGCTCCTTCATCTGTCAATGAGGCTTTGACAGATGAGGCTTTCTTTCTCTCCTCCCATTTTCATACATCACTTGGACCTTAGCAAATAAAATCTCTCATTGGAGCTACACCTTACTTAGCAATACTTTTATCAACTTTTCTGTTCTTTGATCATCTGAGCTGGAAATGGAACAATTTACCAATCTCTCTTCCATTATGTATTACTAAGCCTGCCTGCATCACCCTCCATGGATAAATGTTGCAGTGAAAGCATACCTTATTTACAACTTTGGCAACAAGAGCATCATAGCTTGGTGTAGAGCTTCCATTGCCAAATCTATGGAAGTTGAAAGTGACAGAGTAAGGGAGGTAAGCAAGTGCTTTCTCAAAGACATCGATGCAAAAACCATGAAAGGTAGTGCGGTTGCTTGAATCCACAGCCATGCTCACAAATTCTTTGTAGCCAAGCTTGTTAGGAACTCCAATATCTAGAGGCCGTCCATTTTTAGGTACCACCCATCCACGGGGTGTATTAACACTACCACCAGGCCAGATAATGTTTTGCATCTGTCTCCATAAAACACTTGTTAGGATGCTTTGCATGTTGTGCCATTCAGGATCCTAGGCCTATGGAAGTCCTAATGGGTTTTGAATGGGCCTGGGAATCTCTGTAACATGGTTTGCATGCCACTTTGACTAAGAAGATGCAACACACAGGGACATTTCTCAACAGTCAACACAATTACAATTGGTACAAGTTTCAGTATTCCTACAGTGCCCTCTTTCAACAGGGGGGTACCATATTCTTGTAGTTAGGGATTCTATAGTGCAAACATCACTATAAACCACTATAAACCACCATCTATGATGAAAAAGTGTCAGAAAGGCTTACCAATGCTTTTGAGTGTGCAAAAGCTAGGCTAGATGCCAATAAGGTAGAATTGTGTTGAGCACTTGGTGGAGAAGATGAACAACCAGTCTGATTTGACCAATAGCCAACAACCCGCAAACCCTTTCCCACCATGTTCACAATCTCAAAATTTGAGCCAACATAATCCCCTCTCTGGCCAACCTTCACACTGCCAGTGATGCCTGTGAAATTTAACCCAAGGATGTTGTCCAAGAATGACCGGCCCTCTTGAAACACCTTAAGATTAGCAAGCTCAGTGTTGCCCCCTGCATCATCAGGAAAGATTGGGGGTGATACAAACTGGCAATCTCCCCCTTGAGCAAGAAGACTTTGCATTGCATGAGCAATTAACCAAACAGCATCATAGGCATACCACCCATACACATTGTTCATTTCCTCAGCACTTCCCAAATCTTGTGCATGCCACCGATTTTGGAAACTTTGGAGTTCTGGAGATTCTGGAATGAAGCTGCGTGTTCCAATCACTCCCTGCACTGCATGCCGAAACTCTGGGTCTGACTCTAGGTTGTTGAGTTTACTTGACATAGCTTCGGTGGTAATCCAAACATAATCAGTGCTCACCATCTCAAGCCAGTCTGCCATCAAAAAGAGGACTCTACCAATAGTTGGCTCCATATGGACAACAAAGATCCGAGATTCCATCAGTGATAACTGTGTCAACTCTCTGCCCAGGCCATCTCTGTTTATTCCTGGATCCAATGCCACTTTGTACACAACAGTGGCCCCAACAGTTAACAAAGCATCACTGAGTGCAACAATACCGTTGTTACCAAAATCATCATCAGTGTACAATGCAACCACTTCTCGCCATCCATAATATGCAATGATGCCTGCATGGCCCAGTTCATATTATATGAGCCTAACAAAAAATCACAAGTAATGATAACCAAATTGAAGGGCCAAGCAGCACAGGGAACTAAACTTGTGTATCAGTATCTAAAATGAGGCATGGAATCATCCTTTCCATCCTACATTACAATACTGTAGGATATTATAGTTTCAGACACAGATTCCACAACCACAACTGTCTTTAGTTTGTCTGATAAGTGCAGCTGAAGGTACACACCATAAGACCAGTCTATTATCAGAGAAAAAACCTAGTTGTACAGTTTGAATTTCCTAGGCCCGTGGGGCAAGCATATCTATGAGATAGCAGAGAAAGCTCCACAAATAATGATTTGAAGGTAAACATTCCACTAGTTCAGCAAAACCAAAACTAAACAACAAGAATAAGTGTGGCCATGACCTTATGAGTCTCACTCACAAAATATTGGACCATCACCTTCATCATGAACAGTAGTGACTAGCTGCCATGACTCCCCACTGACTTCATTCACAGGTCCCCATGGTGGACCTTGTAGAAAGGTATATAATAAACTGCCCAAAATTTCAGGCAAACAATTTTACTGATTTTGGGATAGAGATTATAAACAAGTTGGAAACTTTCTGTCCACATACATGTCCAGGGTGCTAATGTACTGCCTCATAGGATGACTGTGTGTAGAGATATGGCAGTTACATTGCAGGTAGGAGTGGTAGGGCCATAACCAAGAAACAGGGCAGTATACTGTACCAGCAATTGCATACATTTGGATATCATCACTGTGGACGAGACGCACAAAATATGGATACTGTTCTTCAGACAATGCAGGGTCCGTGGCAGAGAATGAGATAAGTGGGACATGTGTAGCAGTTCCCATGTGTGATACAAAATGTGACACAACTGATGTCTGTGGCCCAACTATGGCAACCACCTCTTCCTTCAGCAAATTCATGGCTGCATCATCAGAAACAACACATTTTCATCACCATAAGTAATAGTGTCACAACCCTTCTATGATCATTACCAACCTCAGGTTCAACCTCAAACACATGTCTGGGGGCCCAGTATGCCCACTGTCTCATCTTCACACATCCATACACATAGCCATTGCCTTGTTATCACACTAAGCAGATTCCAATCACCATGACCCACCCACAGCTTGTGTACCCAAACAATTGTAGATACCACTTATTAGTTCAGCAGGTACATGGCCATGGCCTAAACCTGAAACCTAACATCTAAGGACAAAGCCTCAGAAGTTCACAATTCTACTGTTCAACTCCCCCTTAACAAGAAATCTGCTTGATGGCAAGAAATTTGTCTACTTTTTTGTGGAAATTTTTCTAGCATGGTTCCTGACTGAATTGTGAAATGTGTTAGCTGTATTGAATTGTCAACTGATATGAATATCCCTGAAGAAAGAGGTTCACCAGTTTTACAAAGTACTTAACCACAAATTGAGACTACTAGAATAAACCAGTCGCACCTGTCTAGTAATTTGAGGAGCTACCATTCAGTATAGGTCAAATATCGCATGTCAAGTCTGACATGGTTATAACCCTTCATGTTCTCTCGTCTTGTCTCAAGAATCTTGATATCTTCCACCCCCTCTCTAGTTCTCCACCCCTGAACAGAAATACATGTGGTTGATCAAATTTGGTATCCTTGTAGGCTTCAGCATTCTTCCAATGACACAAAAAGACAAGGATAAATGACCTTTCGACTGTCTATCGTGGAAAAGACGAGCACACTGCTAAGGAGGCCATATTTAGCGTCCTTAACACATGTGGTGCACATCAGTCTTTTATTTTTTGGTGAAAAATCACCAAACCCAACAAATCTGATGGGGTTTTTTCTGGTGAACTTCAAAACTCAACCCCCCAAAAGCTGCCAGAACCTCATGAGGAAGATGACACCAGTGACCACTCACTCACAGCAAATCCTTAAGCTGTGAACTTTGTGCAGAATCACCTCTTATTAGACTTCCCCAATCCTCTAGGCACAAGCCATCACTGAGCAAAAGAGAAAGCTCTGAAGAAATATTGACATAACAGAATACAACTCTGTTTTGTTTGCCACAGATGTAAGGTTGCAAGATCAGAGAGAAAAACAGAGAAGAATGTGTCGAGCTGCAACTAAGAATCTAAGACCACTGTCATAGTGTATGAGAATTTGAAGCTTTCCATTTCCCAACAAACTAGAACCTGAGATGAAATTTTTTGTACATTTTACCCAGCCGGCCAGATGATACCACTGCAAAAGGTCAGTCACATACACATAACTTCAACATGGCCAAGAGATGGTTTTTCTCAACGTGGTGATCACATATGAAACTGCCTGATGATGCACACAATCAACAAAACGCTTTGTTTATGATACCGTGACGTACCCTAATTGTCAGTTAATCAGCCCACTTAGTGGATTTGTGGATACTAGATAGGGTCCTGAGTAATGAAAGGAACTAAACTCTGCCTACAACCTGTGTAGCCAAGAAGAAGCACTGGAGCTGCATACTGGCGGCAGCAATGAGCTTGGAACCTGAAAATTATTTATCCCACTAAGTACCAGACACTTTCTGTCAAGAGAAATCTCTCTAGGACACAAGGTGGTGCCTGGTTCCTTATTGATATGTATTGTCAGTAAGGCCTGACTGATGAGCAAACTTTCTTTGTATTCCAATGACTTCTCTGCCTGTGATTACATCTAGAAAGAAAAGGAAGATTGCACTTGCTCTTGCCATTTAAGAGAGCAAAACGAGATGAACATCACCATCATCATAATCATCATCAGCATAGAAACCATGAGAGATCAGATCAGAGAAAAGGGTAGAGACAGAGAACACACCAGCAGCAGCTCCTTGAAATGCATTGCAGTTGGTATTACCCAGGTGCAACACAAGCTTGGTGTGAGGCAGCAAGGTAGCATCGGCGTTCACATCCGCCACGCCGAGCTCCAAAGCGGCCTTGGCAGCTCTGCCGTTGGTGGAATTGAAAGCCAGAAGTCCGCCGATGGCCAATGTCGCAGGCACAGTGGAGGAGGATGCATTCTTCTCAGCGGCAGCGGCGGCGGCATACACCACATGTTGATGACGAGCAGCGTTGAAAGTATGCAGCTGCTTGATCAAAACACAGCATGACAATAAACACCAAGCTAGAACCAGCAGCTGCTGCTGTCGCAAGGGACAACAACAATGATGATGATGCTGCAGCAGAGACCTACTGCAACAGCAGCCACCATGATGCCATTGAAAAAGCATGTTGCAACAACAACAAAAACAGCAGCATTCACGCCGTCAAGGCAATCAAATCTCCAGCACAGAAACAGGCATCAGAAACATACATTAATAAAAACAAAACAACACAGTTCATGCATAGATTCGCCTTCTTCTTCGTTGCACGCATGCAAGCTCACGCCAACCCTACCGAGAATTTCATGCTTGCAACATTGCAAATGGGAATTAAGATCTTTCAACATACCAAAGCAAAAAAAAAAAAAGGAAAAAATAATAATAATAATGATCGAAGCAGATCAGAGAACAAGGAAGATTTCAATGTGAGGAGGTTGGCCAGAATCGAGAACTTGCAAAGTTGGGAAGTTGACAGAAGAGGAACAAGCTGGCAGCAATTGCAACATGGATCTGTCTGCTCCCATGCAAAGGACGTAAGGACCTAACCCTAGTACATGCATCTGGCGCATGCAAAAGGACTTTAGGACCTAACCCTAGTACATGCAAAAGGACTTAAGGACCTAACCCTAGTACATGCGTCTGGCACATGCAAAAGGACTTAAGGACCTAACCCGAGTACATGCATCTGGCGCATGCCAAAGGACTTTAGGACCTAACCCTAGTACATGTATCTGGCACATGCGAAAGGACGTAAGGACCTAACCCTAGTACATGTATCTGGCACATGCAAGGACGTAAGGACCTAACCCTAGTCCGTGTACCTGGCGCATGCAAGGACGCAAGGAAAGGGCCCAACGCTAGTCCGTATATTGGCGCATGCAAGGACGCAAGGAAGGACCTAACGTTAGTCCATGTATTGGTGCATGCAATGACGTAAGGAAGGACCTAACCCTGGTCCTACTACCTAGGAGGAGCTGAATATGGCGCAAGGGTGTGAGGCGGTTATTAGAAAACCACACCACCCCATCCGGTTATCATGGTTATTTTTAGGGTTGATAATCACGGTTCTCAAACACCAAACCCCCGGTTCTGATCTATATAACCACAGTTATCAAAAAAATGCCCCGGCTCTGATATATGGCCATGGTTATCAAAAAATACCCTGGTTCTGATACATAATCTTGGTTATCAAAAATATGCCTGGTTCTGATATATAACCATGGTTTTGGTCTTCAATTTATTTGGAAATTTTTAATAACCGCCTAGGAACCCACCGGTTCTTTCATGAAACCCTGTGGTTTGTTGATGTTTTTTGAAATAACCAGAACTGGTGTTTTTAGGGTTCTGATTTTTTTTCAAATACCCAGAACCGACAGTTATTTAAAGAATCAAAGAACCACCCCAGGCTGGTAAGGACCTAAAACCCAGGCTGGTAAGGTCCATGTATCTAGTGCATGCAAGGAAGGATGTAAGGAAGGACCTAACCCTAGTCCTACTAACTAACTAGTAGGAGGGTGAATTGGGTAGGAGTTGGGTGGCAGTGCAGGGTGGTGGTTGAAAAGGGCTGTGCTAGGCTACCTCTTTTAACTTCCCTTAAGTCATGGAACTGCCTTGGACGTTGGGTCTCACCTAAAGAATTGCTTCACCAGAGCCGCATCTCCACTTTTGGGCTTTCCAGATAGAGGCCCCTAGGTGTAGGAGTTTAAAGGGTCTATCTTTAGGCCCTTCCTGAGTATCTGTAGACCCTTGGAGGATTTGATAGACTTGTCATATTTTGATCATAGCCTGGATGGTACTTTACCAAAACACGTAAGGCCCTGAACAGTCCTAGCCAGGGATCTTACACACTGTAAGGTGTCCTAAAGAAAAATACAATAAGAAAAATATGATAGGGTTTTATTTTGTGGCCCCTTACCTATTACTCAGTTGTGAATGAACCTCAACTGAGTTAATATTTGCTTCGACCTTGGTAACCAATTTTTAAGAAATAGGTTTCATATATAGGTAGAAAGGTAGGAAAATAGGTTACTATTAGGTGGTAAGTAGATGGTTTATACATAGGTAAGGGCTGTTTTCATTACCTACCTACCTACCTACCTACTAACAACATGCTTGTGTGTTATTAGTAGGTAGGTAGAAAAAAAAAGCAACTGAGAGCTAACCACCATGGTTAGCTAGGGAACTAGATCTCAACAGAAAACTGTTTCCTGACCACTTACCATTCATCCTTCATGAGGCCTTGTTGTTAGTACTTTCATGGTGTAACCTTCACAAGGTATGCACACCTTTTGCTTGTAAACTTCACCTTACAAGTCCTAAGGTCCACCATCCAAGAAGCCAACTTAAATATCTATGAAGCATTAGAAAAATGGATGATGATCTAAATGAATTTCATCCGTTGAGAATAAAACTGAACAATCAGGAATGAATTCCATTATGAACAAACAAAATATGTGACGATTTTTGAATTTCATCCATGAGCACCAATTGAAGAACCTACATGAACTATCGAATGGAATATCTCTGTTTTTTTTTTTTTCCTGTACTAAATTTGAGCTCTGCTCTGATGTGCATTACCCAGTGATGATCAACTTTTCTTTTCTTTTTTCCTTATGTTTTCATATGGTTTTCCATGGTTCATTATTATCTATGTCAATATCAAATTTAATTTAAATTAATATCCATTTCATGGACATGAAAAGGTAGGTGTTAATTTTTTTTTCATATTCATGTTGCTGAATAGGGAAAAAGTTGTCATTAGGAAAGGTGGAAAATAGAAAAAGAAATAGTTATTAAGAAAATAATGAAATAATTAAGCTTGAAAATGAGGTAGTTATTTTTGAAATTGTCTTTGGAATGGTCCTAGACGACCATACCAATGATTCCAAAAAAATCTCCCATATACCAGTTCCAATTGCTCATCACTGGAATTTAAGATTTCTAATGTACGTTGAGGTTGTTGGATGTCATTTGTGATGATAAGGCAAAAGAAAAAGTTGTTACGAGATGAGCGCAAAAGTCCTCATAGACATCATGATCAACTCCTTTAAACGCACCTTCTTCCAAATCCCTTATTCAACATAAATGCATATTTAAGGCCTCACATATGATGGGCATTTACATTGAGACAAAAACACAACTTGGGCTTTGTGATGCTACACACTAGCAATGACAATCAAATGATGAAAATATAAATATGAGTTATTTTGTGTGAGTACCCAATTCAATTCAAACAGAAATCTTCAATGGCATGCTGCAATAAGTTTGATCGTGTATTGGGCATACTCAATACTAGATCAAATTCTCCCAATGGTCGATATCTAAACACAATCGGGTGTTGGGTCATTGGCAGAATGAGCAGGAGATTTGTGATTGACAGCCATTCTTAGTCTGCAAAGGGTAAAATTAAGTTTGAAGCATATTTGAAATACATTGTCATTTACAAGACATATACTATCCTTCAGTTCTGAGTCTTTCTCTATTGCTAAGCCCAATGTGTCTTCTGCTTGCAAATTTTTCTATTACAGATCAATCTGCCTCAAGTACCCATCTTGGTTTCCAGGACTTTGGCAGCCTTGGTAGTAGCCACAACTCGCATGCAAAGTAGCTACTGTATTTTTTTAGACTGTGTTTTCTTCAATTTTAAAATTTTACAGGAATGAAAAATTCTAATCACATTGCATAAATACTTACCTTATCCAGGGTTGTTACTACAATCCCCATTGGTGCAAAGGATCTATGCCAAAGTTTGATACTTTAGACTATGGCAGCATAGCAACCTAGAGCTCAACATGCCATGCTTCAACATTGCCCACTTTTGATAGCTAGAGAGATCCTTCTACATTTCCACAAAATATGCATTGAGAGTAGTAGATTGCTGCTTTCAAAGAGGACCCAAAAGTTGCAAAGTTACTCGAAGCTTGTGTAGCAATGAAATGTTATGTGCATGCTAGACAGTTTTCTATAGCTAGTACTTATTAGTCACATTGTATGTCATGGTATTACTCTGTGGACATAACTGAGAGAGAGGAACACCAGAAAGTCTACAACTGCCATCATCTCAGAGTATCACAATTATTTCTATCAATCCATTATAGTTTGGGGAAAAGCATGGTGTATAGTGTAAGTGCACACGTCCACATGTAGCACACAGGAGCTTCTTCTTATTATACTTGTTGCACAACAAAAATTACAATGTTCCTGGATTTTGCATGTAAATGTATTCTGAAAATTGAACCCACAGAACAGCTTGAGCAGAATTTTTTTGAGACACCACAGAAGGATGACAACCAAATACCGGATGGACAATCTTGACACTTCAGCATGTACAAAGCTTGTGGATTCCAGCACCTCTGTAGAGCACAAAACTTCATCTGTGGTGTATTAATGGGCCTTTTCAGATTGGACTGATGGCTGCCACATTTGAACATGAACAAGTATCCTCAGTTCAGGCCGAAATCCCCTTCTTTTTTCACTGTAATTTATTTCTACAATTTGAAAGAGATTAAATGTACCAAAGAGTACAGCAGCAGCTGTTTGAAATGCTCAAACATTCTAGCTTACATAAGATGGCTGCCTCTTGTTATTCTATCTAGAGTCTTCAAAGAAGGACAATTTTTCCTACCTAATCTTATTCACAGTGTATCACAACTGTGAACCAGCCTATGAAATGTTGCAGTAAGCTAACAAACCCCTTTCATCATGAGCTTCACTCTTGAAGATTCAGGGTTTGATAGTTGGTATCTTTTCTTTGTCAATCTGCTTGTCAGAGTTGCGCAGAGAAGAACCAACTTGAGTACTGGAAGTACCGCACTCACTGCCATTACGCCCTGCCAGAAATTCCAAAAACTTGGAACCAGCAAAGGTTCTGGCAGGCTGTTTGAGATCACGAGCAGCAGTTCCAGACTTGATCACACAAGCATGATCTGCAGGGAACCTGTGTCTGACGCACGTTGCTTTGTTGCATGACTTGCAAGTCATTTTGTTTGAGAAAGTGAGCAGCTCATGGCATCCCTTGACAGGACACTTAGGTTTCTTCATCACCTTGGCATAATTGCTTGGATCACAATTTACTGTTTGTGAGTGTTTCTCCATGGTCAAGTTTGGATCCTCCCCAAACACAGTTTTCACAGTAGCTGCACAGATTGGACATATCAAAACAGTGGAGTCCTTCACCGTTGCTTTGGAGCAATTATGTGATTTGTATGAGCGATGCTCCAGACAGAAGATCTGGATCACAACAAAACACAGTTCAGACCTTTTTTTTCGAAGCGATGGATTCACAGCAATAGTACCTAACCCTAGAAACCCTATAACCCCTAGAGATTCAAGAGCAATTTTTTTTCTTTTGGTTCTGATCATCGCGGTCAAAATCTAGCTAGGTAATCACCGACCCACCCAATCACACAAAAAGCAAAAGGGAGAAGATCTGGACGACAGAAAAACACACTTAAGAACTTTTTTATCACGCGATGGATTCCCGGTGACATTACATAATCCTAAAAACCCTAGAGATTCAGAACCCTTCAGAGCAATCTTTTTTTTTTTGGGTTCTGATCGTCGCGTTCAAAACCTAGCTAGGCAATCACCGACCCAATTACGCAAAAAAATAAAAGGAGCTTCAGGGTAGAGAGATCGAGAGTAGTACCTTTGAGCAAGCATCACATTTGAAAGGGAGGAAATCCAATTGGTGGCACAATTCCTCACTACAATGCTTCCCTAAATCCGGAAACGCTTCTGTCCCTCCCATAGAGTCGAATTCGTCACCACGTCGCAAACCTGAATAATCTTTCCAAACGGCTCTTTGATTTGATTTGAGATCCAAAATCCTAATCTCTTTGCACCTGGTGGCTAGAACTACCACCTTCTGGTTCGTCTCTTATACGGCGAAATCTGGAAACCTGAGAAGTTATGGAAGAAAGCAAATTACGTCGCGAAACAAAAGCTTGATGGGTGGGGAGTATTATTAATTGGCGCAGCAGCAGAAGAGATTTGTGCGAAGTAATGAATGCCGCAAGAAGACCATGGCAATCTAGATTTATGGCGCAATTTGTGAAGGAAACGACGTGGGAAACAAGCAAGCAAGCAAGAAACAAACACAACAGCGTGTTCGTTCTCTCCAGAGACTTCCGCTCTTCGCTGATCGCCCGCCCGTTCCGTCGTTGTTTCGTGTCCGGTCGGCGGCCTGTTTCCCACAGACGTACGTCGGTCGTTGTTCTTTCCCATCGGATCGGCGACCTCTTTTCCACAGACGTCCGGCGGTTGCCGATATCCCTTGTTGCATTGCCAATTTACCCTTCCCGAGCAGTCAAATTTTTTTGTGCGAAATTTCGCAGGTACATGACAAATCTCTTTTCTTTTCTTTTCTTTTCTTTTTTTTGGCTATCTTAAGATTCCTTTTAGTTCGCCACATTCTGAAGAGAAAAACATGGGAGTCGCCATATTTAAACACTGGGTTCTTGGAGATCGCCAAAACATAGCAAGATTCTAGAAAATGTTTATTGCCCTCTCTGACTTGTAGCCAAATTTGACTCTTTTTCCTCTTGTGGATGCTTGCCACTATGGCAACTTCATCACAAAATTGGAGAAAAATATTAAATTTTTAAATTAAAAAAAAAACCGTTCCCAAGCTCACTGATCCACTTAATTCCAATATCATGTTTTTAGCTTTTTTTTAATGATTAAAGACAATGCAAATTGCATTGCCAATTTACCCTTTCCAAATCCCAGCCTCGATTTAGCATTTTGAAAACTGCTAATTTTTTTTAGTAATTAATTTTTTTCTGATTAAAGAGAATGCAAATTGCATTGCCAATTTATGCTTCCCCTGCTCAATTAGTGGTTTTTTTAATGCCAATTTAAATTTTTAATTTGTTTAAAGAAAATGGAGATTAAATGTTTTCTTTTCATTTTCTGAAATGATGAACAAAATGTGATTATTGAAACATGCCTATATCAATATATGCAAATAATTTTAAATGACTACCAATAGTCAATACACTTGGTAATATGAATGTGTCTTTTACAATAATTAATGACAATGGGACATTTTTTCCTTTTAAAAAAAAATCTAAATATACATATATTAGATCAAAGGGATGGTGCTATTCAATAATGTCAATGATACATTAAAAAACTCAATGGTTTGGTCTTCTAACTAGGAAAATCCAAATTAAACTTCAAAGTGAAAATTTCTTGAGCTCAAAATGTTGTAATACATGAAAGGATTTGATGTAATAATTAAATTATTCTTGAAATTACCAAAATTTGGGGGAAAAAAATTGTTGCTCAAAATGTTGAAATTTTGAGCTCTCACCATCCAAAGTTGTGGAAAACTAAAATTGAAATTGTTGCAACACTTCTCGACATGTCAACCATGAGCTTTGAAGGGAAGCAATAGCATGGGCAATGATGTTGATTTAGAGAAAGATCACAATAACTCTTCTCCAAATGCTTTGATTTCAAAGAAAAGAAGTACATTGTTATTGTGCATGTCCATGGTGTGATAAAAGGGGGTCATGTGTTTGTTGGCCATGCCTCGGTAGGCAAGGATATTGTGTTAAGATTCATTATAGAATATAGTAGCTCAAAGAATTTTGGCCCTTAGCTAATAGGTCTATATTTTTCAATATGAGGATTTTTGAAAGATGATATTTTGGGCTTGTGTTGAAACTTGAGATTAGTTATAGAGTTATAATATCTTGAAGGATTTTGGTTTCTTTTGGAGGATTTTTTTCAAAATTATATTTTTACATGGTGAAATACTTGAGTTTCCATAATTCTTCTTTTGCATTAAAGATACTTTTTTTTTAATGTAAATGGCAAGGCCACAATGTGAGACACCTCTTGTGGGAAATGGTGATAAAGGAGCATAACAAAGGATGCAAGTGCACCTAACTTGCTTTTGCAAGATGAAAGTAATCCATTTAAATAGAAAGATATATATAGTAGGTCAAAAAAAAGTAGAAAATAATATATTCCATGCTTAAATGTACTTTAATAAATTGCGCTCCACATTGCTATGCACTATCAATGACAATGAAATGATGAAAAAAAAAAAAATTAAGTTCCATTTGAATGAAAATATTGAATGTAACTTGAATTGATTTCCAATTCAACAATTGGATTAATATTTAATTATGTTGAATCCAAATTTAATTGTAATAAAATGGAATGCAAATTGTTGAAAAAAGGTATTGAAAATTTTCTCTTGAATATGGTGTTGAGAAAAAATTAATTAAAGACATAAATTCAAAAAGAAATGGAATGCAAATTGCTGGAAAAGTTATTGAAAATTTGCTCTTGAATATGGTGTTGGAAAAAAATTAATTAAAGATGTAAATTCAAAAAGTCATTTTTTCATGCCTATTTACTTGGGAATGGGCTAAATAGATTCTAATGTGAAATTGGACCCAAACATCTTAATGTCAAATCCATTCATGTAATAGAGGTATTGTCTAACTAATTTGACCACAAAGTGCTTAATGATTTTTTGGGGTCATTTTTGTTTGGCAATCAAAATATTATTATTTGACAATTCAACATGGAACTAGTGTGCTTGAGAACTATTTTCAAATTTTTGGCATGGCAAGTATGATTTTTTTTTTCGAAAAAATTGGAAATTTAAAATAGTAATTAATTAGTGCTTAACTAGCCTACATATAATAGTAATCCAACTTTAGTTTTTCATATATAAATCATCCAATGAATTCTTGTGAGTGCTTTTTAATTAATGAATATCTTGATAAACTTTGGTGGCTATTGAAAAATTTATTGAGCGTAACAATATTATGTTCATTTATATTTTAAAATTGAAAATGACATGTGAAATGGAAGTAAAATGTAGTTAGGCTAACTAACGGAACCAATTCTTGTCTAAACCAGTGATTTTTCTTTTCAATTTTTTTGATGTTGTGTCATTGGTTAGCATCCAAAAAAGGATTTAATCTTAAGTGGAAATAGGTTTTTTAAACCTATCTAAATATTTTAATTAACAAAATGCTACCAAACAAATTAGAATCCCAATGCAATGAAAAAAAATTCCCTAAAATTTGATGATTTTTTCCAAGGAAAAAATGATTTTTTTTATATTTCTCATTTTGAAGAAATTTCACACACAAAAAAAAATGTTGGTATAAAATTTTAAGATCAATAAAAGCAATCAACCAAAATTATATAACCTCAAAATACCAAAACCAAATGGAAAGTTAAATGACCAATTATGAATGAAGCATTAAGGTGCTCTTAAATTTCATCCACGAAAACCTAAATTGCATATCATTTGCTAGATATGAATATCCTTATGCAAAGATTTGGTTGAGAACAATGGCAATGGTTTGAACTATTGCAATACATTTCTTGCACAAGGAAAGAAAAAGAAGATGAAAAAGAAGAAGAGCAAAGTGATGGGGTGGCGAGACTCATGGCCTTGGCACTTGCCCATCTAAGTTGGTGTTAAAGCATTTACATTTGCCCTCACTTTGCCCCCAAATAGGAGCCCAAATAAGAGGTAAGGGCAAATGTGGCACATCTTTTTATAAACACATATGTGTGGGTAATTTTAGTTATTGCCAATTGAAACAAAGGTAAATATAGAGTTTTTGTTTAAATTTAAAAGGGATAAATACTAAAACCCCTTTTTATCATATTAAGGTTTAACTCTTTCTACAAAATAACTAATTTAAGGTTAAGTTTATCTTTTTGGTTTTAACATTTTGTGCTCTCTATTTTTGGATTTTTAGTATTTTTATGCTTTCTAGTTTGTAAGTGTAGAGCTTGCAATCGGTTTTCATTATTCACATTTTAATTTTTGAACTTGTATTTGCAATGAATTATATGACAATCTAATTGCTTATAAAGAAACTATTCCGCATAGAATTTAGTGAAAATAACTTAAACAATTTACACATTGGGATTTTATAGGATTTAGTTGGCACACCAATTTGGAAATGAAAGATAGAAAATATTTGTCTACATATCATATGAATTATGGAAAATTTATGTATTTGGTAAAAAAATTGGAACCTTTGGTCAAATCTAAAGTTATTGTGTTCGTTAAAATACCATTAAAGCTTAGAAAATTTATTGGGTTGGTGTTATATTGACTTGCATTTGGGGCTAATGCAAACATTATTGTCAATAAATTCAATGTTGAAGTTTTTATAATGCATAAATATGTTGATATTATTGTTGATACTTTAATTTATGGGAATAAATTTTTTAATCAATATATTTTATATTTCATAGTGTGCGCTTATTTAGGATCACAAATTGGTTTTTTTATGCATGTGGCCTACCCAATGTTTATGCCACCATTGATGGGTCACATATTCCATTTTCCCAAAAGCCAAATAAGCATGTTATTATAATACTTGCAAATTATTATTATAAACTAAACAACTACAACAATTGTCTTACAAACAATTTGTGAACAAGTTGTTTTGAAATGTATATTTCTTAATCTCTGGCAGTATGGTAGATGGGGGCCAATTCAAGGTGTCTTTTATCTATCAAGAACTCTAATCATAATCAATTTAACAAGAACCAATTGATGTGGTTGAGGGTTTGGAAATTGAACCTTATTTATTTGGAGATGCAATTCAAAATTATCTTTTGTGTAATTTCAAGTTGGTTGATGAAAATTTGGATAAAATCGTGTTTGATCGATAATTGAATGTCGAAAGTGTTAATATTGAAAATATTTTTGGGAATTTTAAAAATAGGTGGAGGATTTCGCATTACATCAATGCATTTGTTGATAAAGTTTTTGAAACTATGGTGATTTGTTATGTCCTTCATAACTATTACTAATTGATGGGAATACCCTTACTTTGAAAAGGTCTTTAAATAAATGTCCTTTGTGGTGCAAGGGGCAAATGCCACTTGTTCATGAACATTGAACAACTTCACAATGTAGATGAATAATGTGTGTTGTATTTTTCACAAATTGGATGAACGTCTGAACCAACCTTCACAACAACACATCTTGGGTTTTATAACTAATTAATAAAATGACTATTGTCTTTTTTTACTACAATCAAATAACTACAAGTTCATGTTAATGACTGTGTAGTTGTAAAGGACATTGTGATGTCATGTGGCATTATGGTTTTGTGACTATAATTGATATCACAACTTGATGGTTTTTACTCAAATATCAAAAATTTATAAATGTATTTTTAATGATCCAAAATTCCATTGATTTTTGTAACTTTTGGTGAATAATAACAACTTATGGCTATGTGATGTTAATGTGACATGCCAGATGACAATGAGGTTGACTAGTAGTTGCAACACCTTATAACTTGTGACACTAACTTCACATCATGATTCAAGTCATTGATTTGATGAATTAATCTCATTTATTAGCTAGTTGACAATATTGTTGTCCTTTGCAATTAATAACAACTTAGTCTTCCATGTGATGATGATATGGCATGCCATTTAACAACAAGGTGTCACAAATTTTCATGGCAATCCATGAATTTTTGTAACACCATAAATTTTTTTGTGTCTTGAATTTATGGCACCAATATTTGTCATGGCATGCCATAATTTTTTGTCTGCCATGAAGTTTTTGAAATCATGAATGCACATGCATGTGTATATGTACTAATTAATCTATTATTAATTGTAATTATGACTACAATATTAATAGTCATTTTGAAAAAGGTGATACATAACTCCTTGACATTTTAACTACTTAACACACTAGTTTAGGTTAACATACCTATTAAGTTAACCTATGTTTGTAGGTTACTTTATAAAAACCTACTTTCTAATATAGGCTACCTTACAAGTTATTTAATTAGACATAAGAAATTTACTACATTTAGTGTGTTTAAATATACTTAGAATAGGTTAACCTAGGCAAATTTACCTAAGTTCCTAGCTTTAGGTTTTTTGCCAAGTCAACCTAGGTAGCCTCATTACAAAATATTTTATCAATTTTGTGCAATTAAATGCGACTATGATGCGACTAGATGTGACATAATTATCACAGGTTTTTTTTTAGCTTAAGAATGTTTAAATTAACTTCAACTAGGTTAGTTAGTAATATAGGTTGACAAACTAATTCATCTTTAGTTAACCTAAAAAATATAGGTCTAGGCTAGGTTGATAGGTAATAAATAGGTTGACCTAGGTCAACCTAGGGTGGCCAAGGTTAATTCAAGGCTAAAAATTTTGAGCTTTATAACTTTGTGTTAAATATAATTAGTATAAAAAAATGTGATAGTGTCATTTGGATGAGGACTTGAACCCCAAAGTGAAGGTAAAAGGCTCAAGTTTTCACTCTTGCAACCTATGATACCTAGGCCACTTGGCTTAAGTTAGGTAGTGTAATTTAGGATTTTTGGGTTAGGAGTTTGACATTTGTTTTTAATCTAGGCCACCTAGCTTTTTTGGGTTAGGATTAAGTAGCCTAGGTTGCCTAACATAAGTAATTAACCTAGTTAGGTTGACTTTTGGTTAAATAAGTTAAGCTAAATTGCCTAGCTTAACTAGATTAGGCTAGGTTGACTTTGGGTTATGCTAACTACATGGTTTACATAAGGTTGACTTTTGGTCATATGCAATGATTCATAACGTGTTTATAGATTTTTGACACATGTCATCCATCCATCGACACTTTTTTTGTAACATTTGATTGAATAAAATGACTAAATTGAGATGGCATGCACTTTACATGTCATACCAAGGTCATCGATGACATGGAATTTCCATATTAAACCAAAATAAAAAATTCTTAGTTGATAAGATGAGTGGGTTTTGTGACTAAATGGGTGAAATGACATGGGTTTAGCAATTCATGAATAACTAATTGCACATGTCTTTCTTGACTAGGATGTAATTGAAAAGCCTAGTCGTAACCCAACATGTGTTGTTGTGCTTGTTTGATGATTTTCATAAACATTTTTTTAATAAATTGTGACAATATTTTGCACATTGCATAAATCTTCTTCGAACATTAGGGAATTAATTTTTATGATTTTATTATAATGATCTATTATTCTGACCACCTATACATAAGATGATTTTTGACCCATGCAATTTGCAAACTTGTAAAAAACCCAAAATAAAAAACAATATAACTTTGAAATAAGATGAATTTTTTTGAAAACAAACTCAAAAAGGTTGCTTTGGACATGGGTGCATTAGTTTATTTTATTTTATTATAATGGTTTAGTATTTGGACCACATGAGTGCAAGGATGGTTTAAAACCCATGAAATCTACAAATTTGTAGATTTATAAAAAATTAAATACAAATTTAAAATAATATGACCATATGAAACAATACAAATACTTGAGTCACTTAAAAACATGCAAAATGTCACAATCATTTTGACAATTGCCAATTGAATTTTTAAAATTTGAGCATGATATTATAATTCAAGTTTTCAACCTACAAGTTCAAAATTTCATTTGCTTAATAGCAATTTTTTCATTGGATTTTATAAGCAAAGCTATCATATTTCCCCCAAGTTTTAGTTTGTGGTTTTCAACATTAATAAAACCTTCAGCAAATTTATTCATAGCTTTCGTCAAGTAGTTGGCATTTTTAATCAATGAACATTTGTGAAATTGTTATTTTACTAGACACCTTGTGCAATTTGCAAGAAACATTCTTCAAATTAAGAGGAGAAATATGTGTACCTTCTTTTGATGTAGTAACAAACATTTCATGAAATGACACATCTCTTACCTTGTCTTCATTTGAAAAGGTAGGTGTGAATGTTTAAGTTTTCAACATTTGTGTTCTTTTTCAATAACTTCTATAGTGCTTTCAACAACCCCTCCAATTGCACCTTCTACTTTTCTAAACCTTTTATAATACTTTTCATAATTCAAACCATGGTCATGTTGACCTATTATTGCCAAAAAAAAATTTGGCAAAACCTTTCAATGTTAATATTCACTTTTCATTTTATCAATTTTTTTTCAATTTGTTCTTCTTCACAACAACACTCATCCAACAATTGATGATGGTATTCAATGTGAATGTGTGTCCAATGCTTGAATGACAAATAAAATTTGTCAATATGCCTTCACTTCTTTTCACATAAATCAAAGATATTAACAAAGGCAACATTATTCCATCTACCTTCAACATTTGTTACTTTTTTTTGTGACACCATTTTACAACGAATAATTGTACCAATTGAAGTGCAACAATCATGAATGATAAAAATCCTTTCATCAATGGAAAAGTTTTGGTTGTTGTCATCTCATCTTCCATCATGAAACAAGTCCACATAAAAGGCATTTCATCATCCATGATTTCACCCCAAAAAAACCACATCAAAAACAAAATTAAAAATACATTAAGAACATTATTTTAACTTATACATGATACCAAAAATAATAATTAAAATTTGATTTAAGAACATACCTAACATGTACACATGCACAAAGATTTTACAAATTTTTAAAATCCAAAAATATAGTAAGAACCTTAACCCTAATACATAATTTTATATTAAAAATAATTTTATATTTTATATTATTAAAAAAATAGAGTTAAAGAAAAAAATCACTTTTAAAAAACCTTAATATGTACAAATACACAATGGTCAAAAATTGGAAAAAAATTTGATGAAATAAACTTAGATCCAACATATATATTAGTGTAAGAAATGTTGTTAAAGCTCAAGTGTTGTTCAAAAAAATAAGTTTCTAAACTACATATGGAGAGTCTAAACAATGTCTTACATAGTTGATTTTTTTACTATAATAGAAATTTATAATATTTTATATTTTCACATTTTTTTGGTATTTTTTTCAGCTTGTGCGTAATTACAATAATTGTTGCCGCCTATAGCCATGGGGTTCCACATCCAAGCCTAGGGGCTTTAATGGCAGTCAAAGGGGGGAGGTTGTTACTAAAGTCCCCCCATTTGCCCTTTTTAAATGGTGCATGTGACCGACCTTTGAATCTTCCTTTCCAAGAATTTTCCTTGCATATTTGGTAGCTTGATTGATTTGCTATTAGCTCATGAGAAATCTTTCTTCATCTTTTTTGTTTTTTATCATCATCAATTTTCTTGCTTCTTCTAAAAGAATTAAGGTTTAGATTTGCATGTATTTGGTTTTCTTAAGGGATAGACCTATGCATAAACATTGATGTGGTTTTTCTTTGCACACAATTTTAGTTTCAGCTTTTCATTGTGGATCTTTATTTCATGGATAGCGTAAAGTTCCTTGAGTGAAATCAATGTGGAGGAAGTTATGATGGTTTGAATTCATGCCATGGAAAGATGGTATGAAGTGTATCAAGATTAAGAGTAAAAGAATCAAGTAAGTTTTTCCTTCACACTAAACCTTAAATGTTTTTGTGTTTGTTTATATGTCTCCATCCTCTTTTTCTCATCCATGTTCTTCTTCTTACCCTTCGCACACGCCAAAGTGAAACCAAACCCCTACCCCTTGTGGATTTAGAAACCACCCAATGACAAGAAGCCATGTGCGAGCTTCTAACTTTCAATTAGTAAAAAAGCTAGGACCCCAAGCTCTCCTCACACATGTGAAGACAAGGGTATTTTTGTAGCCTTAGAACTTGGTGGGGTAATTTTAATGGTGGACCAAGTTACCACCTATTTTGGGTGGGTTTAATTATAAATTTTGTCTCTCCCCTATTTGCAAGGGTGGAAGCCATGCTTGTTTTCCTATTGTTTTTAAGCATTGTCTTTTACACTCTAGGGATTTTTTTTGTTGTTTTGTTATTTTAATCAACACATTTTGTTATGAAAATTTGCAAAAATGGATGTGGTGATGGGCTTAGCATTTTGGGTGGTTTTATAATATTTAATTCTCCATTCTATGTTCATAAATGGTAAAAATTACCAAGTTTTGATGAGCCCTCACTTGTTTCATGATTTTTACCAATTTTTATGGCTATTAGTTATCAACATCCAATTTTTTTGTGGTAGAAGGTTTTTCCAAGAATCCCATCAGATTATTCACCTAGGGTTGTGGAGGGATTCATTTGATTCATATCCCTAGAGATGTTGGATAAAAGATACATAGAGAATTATCGTATGACTTATCTAACATTTCCACATTTGTTATCAAGATTGATGCTTGACAAAGTATCATGTGTTTTCAACTGATGGGATAGGCCACCATTAAATCATATGGATAACATTGAAATCTATTATTCTTAGGTTGGCACATGGACATTCTTATGAAAACATGGCAAACCATTCCAATGTGGGGACGTCAACCATAAGGAAATACATGAAGTTAATTATTAGTGTAATTGAGTGGAAATTGTTTCTTAAATATATTCATATGCTTAGTGGGGGATGACTATGTAACATTATTAAGAAGTTTCAAGACATTAAAAAAATGAAAAATATGGCTAGATGTATTTATGGTTGTCACATTCAGTTGTATGAAAAACTTGATAAAAGGAAAACATTTGCAATAAGGGATTTTTTTAACCAAATGAGTTCGCATTCTTTATTATTATAAATTGTTTGTAATTTTGATAACTTGTTTTGGAATGTCTATTGTAGGCAACCTAACGGATGTGTAGATGGTGGAATATTTAAGCTTTCAAGCATATATATATTTTTGCAAAATAAGTTGATTTTACAAGAACTTGTTATTGATGTTTGTGGGGTAGAGGTTTTCCCCTACGGTGTTGGGGATTCCACATTTTTTCTATTCGCATGTACCTCTTGAAGAATTTTAAACCACAAAACTTGACATTGGAGATGGACAAAATTCATTTTGATTAGTTCGAGGCCATGTTTATATTGAAAATGGTTTTGGAATCTTGAAGAATCATTGGAGAATTCTTCAATCAGTAATGGTGAAGATACATAATGGACCCCCCATTGTTATGTCATGTTATGTTTTACACAACTATTGGCAATTTGATGTACATGGATGCCCATGAATATGATTGTGTGGAAAGAATGTAGAAGATGAAAAATTAGGTGCAAGCAAGTCATATCCCTTGTTATTGGGAAGGTGAAGTTGCAAAGGTAGTCGGGGAATCCATCTAGGAGGTAATCTTTAGTAGTTGGTTGGAACATGATCCAACTTTTTAATTTAATTTTTGGTAGCCAAAGTTCTTTTTTTTCTTTTGAATTTCATCAATTGAAAAAGTTCATTTTGAGTATGAGGGTCTACTAGAAAAATAATTAATTTGGACATGTGTGGAAATGGCATTATGGTAATTGGAGGGGGATAAAATTTCCCGACTTAACACTCCTTAGTTCCAGAGGTAGGAAAGAGTGGGACAACAACCACCAATTTTTTTGGTTTTATTTATTTTCAATTCCATTAATTGTTTGAGCTCATGTGAGAGTATGAACATCTTTTGGAACAAAAACATTTGATTTGGACTATTTGTGTGGAAATGGCACTATGACAAATGAAAAGGGGGTAAATTTTCCCAAAACATTGTCACTCCTTAATTCCAAAGGTAAAGAAAAATGAAAAAAAAAAAAAAAAAAACATTTTTTTTTTTTTTATTTTTTTTTAAATAAAAAAATTTTTTGAATATATTTTTGAGGGTGAAAATTTTTTTAAAAAAAAAAA
>Ga0116231_10004482_pt1 | contig 28252 bp, 16 predicted proteins | sample S1TSphgellanicum_2_FD_89695 | JGI IMG/M metagenome (GOLD analysis project Ga0116231, IMG submission 89695) | Host-associated microbial communities from peat moss isolated from Minnesota, USA - S1T2_Fd - Sphagnum magellanicum MG | ecosystem: Host-associated > Plants > Peat moss > Unclassified...
ACACACCTAAATATTTATATATTTAATTTTAACAATTTTTTCCGACCTTTTTAAAATTTATAAAATTATATATTTTTTTTTTTTTTTTTTTTTTGTGATGTAAAATTTCAAAATGAATTTTTTTTTCCAATTTGGCAAAAAAACATAATGTGAAGTTTTTTCTGTTGACAAATTTTCAAAAAAAAAAATCATTAGATTCTAACCTAAGTTCTAACAAGTAGCCAAAATATATAGAAAGATGCTAGATTTCTTTCACTCTCATATTTTCTTGTATCCAAATTTGACTAAATTGTCTATAGATGATCGCCATTTCAGCTACATCGCATAATTTGAAAAAAACCCCCTGATATTAGAGTTGTCATTAAGGTCATCCCATCTTCACCCTATATTTGGGCCTCTTTTCATCCCTCATCCCCTCCTTGAGTGAGGTCCGCAAAGTAAGGAAGTTTTATTAAATTTGGGTTTGAAATGCTGAAACTCAGCATTAGTGCATAAGGTTCGAGGTAATTATGGTAGTTGTACATGTAGCAGCAGTTGAAAGTATATATATGGCAGCAATGGAGGCGCTCAGGAAAAAGGGACGAAAACACGATGAAACTCACTTTGGCACAAAAAGTCATGCATATCTCAGTTTAACCCCCCACCTTGAAGGCTAATGTACTTTTCTTGCAGGTCTTTTTTGTACCAAACTCAGGGTTCTGGCGCCGTGTTTTCTTGACTTTACAGAAAACTGTATTATCACTAGCATATCGGTAGTATCTTAATTGCTCTATACTTGCATGAACCTCTCTTACCAAGCTGGTTTGGGGGAAAGGGGGGGGGGTTGGTACGGGGTCCACCCAGCGGTTTACTAATGGCAAAGAACAATTAGCAAGGTCTTAACCCTTGTGTATTGTGTTTTTCATTGAACCCTGGTGAGGATTCAACAATGGGCTTCACCAATTTGGGCCATGTGCACTATTCTATAACAAGAAACAAGTAGAATGAGTCTCTGTCCATTGTCAGTTGAATGATGCACAACCGTTCACGGTGCCCCCCAGCTATGAACCAAATTGTCGCTTTCTGTTATATGGTACCTGGCTACTTTGAACTCTTCAACTCTAATATAGGTAACATTGAATCTTGATAACAATTTAAATAGTTATCCACTTCCAAATGATAGAAAACTTGTACTTCCAAAATAGAATCATTTTCATTCTTACAATCCAAGTTCCAATGTTTTGTTTTGTTTTGTTTTTTTTCATTTTCATTTTTTCAAATTTATAAGTATTGTAGTGGCAAGCCTCCCCCAAACAGATTTTTTTGACTTATTTGGCAACAGTTTTGTATGAGACTATTAAAAGTGTAACCAGTAGATAAACTTGTGGTGAGTTGTGGCACCCTCTTGAATTTTTTTTTAAAAAATTGGGTGAAATTTGGCAACTTTTTTTTGGAAATATATATCTATATATTTTATTTATTTATTTATTTTTGTCAAATTTTTGAATCAGGATTCAGTGTCACCTTTCAAAAAATAACAAAAAAAAAAGTTTTGAATACAACTCAAACCTAACATATTAAATTGTCTTGGTTGGGTTGTTGTTTTAACAGAACTATGGGGCCAGGGTCCAAAGTTTTTTAAAATAAATGGAAGATCCTCTAGTTCTAGGTGCAAGGAAATTTTCAAAAATTAGGTCTTGTTGGTTTTGAGGTTGGGACCAAATTTTTTTTTAACTGCTGATTTCCAGGTGGTTGGTTCTAAGCTATATGAGGCCCATTAATTATAAGTTTAAGGTGGGGCCAATTTTGGGCCCTTATTTGGACAATTTCATGCCCAAGCTCAAGGCCGATTGCATGTTTTAGAGTCTTCTTAAAAACCATGGAAACTGTAATTTTTTGAGAGCTACACTTGAAGTGATTTTTTCTAGCTTCACATGTATTAAAAAATGCACTAAAACTTGCTCTCCCAGATTCACCAATAAGTTCTCATGTTTTGTTCCAAAATCGCTAAAACTTTGCAGAATCCTAATTGGGCTTAGATGGCAAACAGAGACAGACAATGGATCAAGGCCAAGGGAGAGCTAAAATTGTCAAGAAAATCAAGGAAGAACAGGTTAACTTAGAAATTAGATTAGGCAGATGTCATAGTATAATTTAGGAAAAGTTCCACTTTGCCTACATTCTAATGCTCCCACTCATATTAAAATCCAGACCATCACAAGCAATCGACAACTAGTAGTTGTACAGTTAGGATCAATCGACAGCATATACTTTCACTGCTCCTCCTAACTGTACAATTACTATAATTAATCTCGAACCTTGTGCATTAAATGCTGAATTTCAGCATTTCATACTGAGATTTCATAGAATGTCTTTACTTTGTGGACACCACTGAAAGAGAGGATAGGGGGTGAAAGGAGCCCCAAAGACAGGGTGAAGACAGGGTTACTTTATGGATAACTCTATTGTACAAACCTTTTAATGGTGTCCCAATGGCTGTTCCCATGCACATGTTTTTTTTCTCTCTTTCCTCATGCAGTACAAATAAGATTAGGATCGAGATATGCTGTTCAGCTAAGTCAGTGAAAGGTTGGATGCAACTATTAAGAAACTTCGAGTCAAAAGCACCTTCAATTGACACTTTCTCACTATTTCAAAATAGAACAAATTGTACTAATCGCAAACAAAAACACAAATCTTTGTACCATATACCACAACTGGAAATGTGTTCATGGTATCTCCTGCATGAAGATTGACCTCTGTCAGGGGTTAGTAGAAAGCATACTTCCAAGCTCCTAACAAACACAGCATGAAAGATATAATGAATGCATGCTCCTACTGAGAGCTCTTTTTCTTTACCATTCTTCACGTTTGCCATCAACATTCATGATTGAAAACCTGAATCAAGGCAAACTTTCCTCACCTTACCCAAAATTCCAAAATGCTCATAAAATGCAAGACTGAACTTTCACCCCCAATGACATGTCAAAACTTGTAGCTAGAGAGAGCAGTCATCAAACCACCAACATTTTATTCACAATTTCAATGTTAGAAAAGAGAAAATCATCAATTATTCATGAATTGGGACTTCTGGAAAAGAGGGATCAATTATTAATAAATGCTCTCTCTTTTTTGGGTGACCTTCAAATCTAGGACATACCCATGAGGACTAATCAAGTGGGTTTCATCAAAGGATAACCAGATTTGCACCACAGCACAAATTGTCCAGCAATGTGAGAAAGGGGAAACAATGTGGTGCTTGTCATAATGTTAATGCAGAGTTAACCATGCAAGTCAGAATTAGCTGAGACATGGAAAGGCATGCTCTACCATAATAGTACTTGTTGAGCAACAATGCCCCTAGTTGGCCTTCGTACATGAAATGTGGTTGTCATGTCTGGGTCTGTGTAGAATAGATAAGAAAAGATATCCAATCCGCCTTGGAGTCTGTGACCTTCCCATAACTTGCAAGCTCTTTCTGAACCAAGATTATGTGAGTAGTTGATGCTTATCCGAGTACTGATGCACACACACTTTAAAGTTATGAAGTATGGGGTGTAATGTGTTGCACCAATAGCTGGGCAAGCAGCAAAATTTCCAGATGGTAAGCTGATTGTGCAATGGTACGGAGATGCTTGGAAGTCACAAACCAGCAGTGTTCTCAAAATGACTACTTGTACCAAATTTAACTTCTTTGCAAGTTGAGGATAAGCATGCCAGAACTTCAAAGGATCAAGGGGGATGAAGTTGGATATGAGATTTGAACTTTAATTCTGTTTTATATTTGCATTTGGCTAAACCTTCCTAAGGATGATAATCATTTTTTTTACATCTTCCTTTGTACGACCACCACACTAGCTATAAACAAAAATTCTTAAGAAAAAACACTATAGTTTGGAGTGAGCCTTCGGGGCTTTCCAATGGTACCAATGAGCATGGTGAAGGGTGACATGCTTCTAGAGATCTCAAAGTGACAAACAAAACAACTAAACAAACAAAACAAGGGGTATGTGTCACTATGGCCTTGCCATTTATGTTAAAAAATATTAGGAGGCAAATGAAGGATTATGAAAATTCAAATATTTCACCATGCAAAAACATAGTCTTCAAAAAAATCTTCTGAAACACCAAGCATCGATGACAATAACACATGTAGCAATGATGGTCGTTCATGAGAAGACACAATCATACATTGAGCAAGCACAAAGCAATGACTTCATTTGCTATTGAGACATATGGGTGTTTTCATTCTCATTTTGATTCATTTTGAATCATTTGTGCATAGACCACTATCACACGTCATCAGTGGTCTTCTTTAGTCCCTTCGATGCTTGTTTCTTATTATCAATTATGTGTTCATAACATTGCAAGGTGCACAAGCCATAATCATTCTTTAGTGAGCTATTGCATTTGATTAGGGTTCTTCATCTCTTCCACACATCATAGCTATTGCACCTCCTTCACTAGCCGATTTTTGATAGATGACAACTCTTTCGTCTTAGGTCTTATTTGTTATTATCGATTGTCATTTTGTAACCATGAGTTTTCTATGCATTGGGTTTTTACTTGATTTTTGTTGATTGTCTTTTTTTTTTTCTTTGGGTTATGTCTACTTGTGTTCTCATTTGCCTTGTACTTTTGCTAGATGGGTTCCCATCCTTGATTTTTATTTACAAGGTTTTTCTTCTCTAAAATAAACCAAAATCTTTCTAGATATCATAACTTTATAATTAATCTCAAGTTTCAACACAAGCCAAAACATCATTTTTCAAAAATCCTCATATAAAAATAGACCTATTACCTAGGTGCCAAAATCCCTTAAGCTAATATACTCTATAATGAATTTAAACACAATATCATTGCCTTGGTAGGGAAGGTTAATAAACAAACTACCTTCCATAACAAGTAGATTTTGCCTTGTGATTTATGATGGGTAAAGTTTATGGGTGGGGTATGTTCTCAAAATGTGGGATTGGACCCATGGTTTTTTTTTTCAATTTTGTGAAGTATATGGTGTAATGATCATACACAAGAAGATTTAACCAAATTTGGTTACATGACAAAAAGTAATGTAAAGTAGATTTTTAAAAAGATTCCTTGCTTAGGATGATGACCTATTAAAACCTATTTAAATAGGGCAAAGTCACACATATGACAAATATGGCCATTTGGGGCCATTTTTTTTCCCCGAAAAAGCCTTTATAGATAAGGGAGTATTTTGACAAGATTACTCATTTTTTTGTGACAAGTTACTTTTCGTTTTGCATTCCAATGTGATGGGTAGTTTTAGCAAGGTGTGTTATACACAATGGCCTTACCATTCATTTAATATCAGAAATGGACATTGTATGATAAATTGGTCATAACTAGGGAAAAAATAAAAATATTTAATGTACATCATTATGTTGTTGTAAAGGAAAAAAATTCATGATTATTTTTTTCAATTTAAAAGTCACATTAGTTACAAGGAACCCAAAAAGGATCTCACATTTAATGATGACAAATTTTAAGAACCTATTTAAATAGTTAAAAAATTGTTACCAAACTAAAAACAACATGGAGATGTCACAACATGATTTTCGATTTTTTGAGATGTGATGATTTTTTTGTATTAAAAAAAAGTGATCAATTATTCCCTTTTCATAGTTATTTTTCACATTTGTGCAAAATTTCAAACCAAAAAAAAGACTTATTGTGACACATGTATTTGAATGTTTTCAATTATGTTGTCACATTTTGAAAAAATACATGAATTTTTGTGTATGATGAGTGACTTAACCATCTTTTGGTGAAGATAATTTCATATTTAATTTTGTAGGTTATGAATTGGTGACAAAGTCACTTGGGGCTACTTGCACATTTGAACAAGTGAGGGGAAAAAGCAAAATGTCAAAAGATGAATGTGAATCCTTTTACAACCAAATTAGGATGAATCATCTAACCTAGTTTCTAAGGGGCAAAATCCCTTGAAGCTACTATACTCTATAATGATTTTCAACACAATATCCTTGCCTAAACCTTAAAGCCTTGTAAGGCAAGGTCCACAAATGCATTTCACATGATGGGTTGACAAAATTTGACCTTTCACACAAAAATGTGAATATCAAAGCATGTGAATTAATGAAAACAAGGACAAGTTTGAACTTTTCTAATTGATTTAAACTAATTTTTTCAATTTTTTATGTGGCAGTGTTCTTCAAACATAATGACACTCACATCAAACTATGTAAAATTTTCAACTTTCAATCAAGAAATGGTTTGATAATCAATCAAACTCAAAATTGAGTATCAAACTACAACAAAAATCGATTTTGATACATGACCATGGTTCTCAACATTTTGAACATTTCAATCTTTATGATCATCAATATTTTATTGGTTCTTTCATGAAAGCCAATTGATTCTTTAATGTCTTGAAAATCAACAAAATGTGTGGCCATTTGATTTTGAAATAATCAAAACTAATGGTTTTTTTATTCCCCAACAAGGTGAAATCATTTTATCACATTATGAGTGATTACATAATTCCTATCACAACTTGATTATTGGCCATGGAACAATAAAAAGAAGAAAAAAATGTGAAATTTTAATAAAATGATAATTTATATAAAATGATCACATCATATGAAAATTTCATGAATGGATTTTGAATTGTCGTAACATATTGGACTTTCAAAGTGTTATAAAATTGCATCACAATCCATATCATACGATTATGGACTCAACATATTTATTAAAATGTTTTGTTGAATGTTTTTTTTACATGGAAAATAAAGTGATGCCATTGATACAAATGAGGACAATTTTGAAAGATTTTGATGATCATAATTTGAAAAATATGATGAAATATGATTTTCAAATAAAGTATTTTATTCATTTTAATTAATAATTCAACTTTTCATTTTTCAAAAATAATTTTTTTATATGATCATTTACTGATGATAAGGTCCAAAATCAAAAAATCACTTGTTTACCCTTCCCGTATGACTTGTGTAATACAATTATCCTACCTATAGTGTAGTTACAATGTTATTTTGGCCATTTTTAACATTGGTATGAACTTCACATATGCCAAAAAATTACACAATGTGGTTTTGCACAATAATCAAACTAACAATTATTTGATCAAAGAAAAAATTAATGTACCAAAACTATGTTTATTAAAAGATAAAATTACCGCACAACACTAATAAAACCCCAAAAACATTTGGGTTACTTATAACCATTATAAATATTTCATCTTTTGATTAAATCAAGGTTTTTGAGTTCAAGTTTATTGATTCTCAAGTTGAATATAAGCTTTAGGAGGCTTCCCATGTAGAGGTGAAGGTACTAATGGCAATGTCGATTCACCTTACCCATATGTGGAAATGTTCAAAAGCTTTTAGAAAGCATGTGTGAGAGGATGAAAGGTTGGGATTTGAGGAATTAAAAAAATTGATTTTTTTTAATTCACTACTTATTGGTAACTTAGTAGAAAATTGCCTTGCTACCCTCTTTTAGGCCTTGGGTGAATAGTTGGAAAAACTTACAATGATACCTTGATAAAAAAAATTTGGTTGTTTCTAGACATAATAAATATTTAATTATTAAACTAAATCAAGGTCCAATTCTAGCTTTGATGTAGGCTCTAACTTTTAAGAGGTGTCATTTAATAAGGTTAAGGTGTTAATGTAGGTACCAATTCATTTTACCCCTCATCCAGTGATAAGTGCATTTTTACATAACATTTTTTTGACATGCTTTTATTTACTTTGTTTTTCCATGTGATGTGCATTTTTTCCCCATTGCATTTCTTTTGATGGATCAAAATTTGTTTTGGACCTTTTTTTACCCTTCAAATTGTTTGTGATGAGTGCAAAAAGAAGCCTTGTTTATAAAAGTAGTATGACATTTTTTTTGTCACCATAGTGTGAAAATTATCACAAAACATTAGTTGGATTTGGCTATGGCCTTGTCCTAGGCCCCTTATTTTGAAAATGCACCCACCTCAGAGTTTTACCCTACAATAGTTACAATGATTGTCAATGTCCATAATAATTATTGTATTAGCAATTGTTAATATATGATCTAAGAGGACATGCATGAAGTTTTTTTAATGACTTTCCTTTCTTCTTTTATTTAAGGAAGAACAATCTTAAAGTTGTTTGGGCATTAATGTCAAAGAAATTGTTAATAATAGTTTTATATTTGTATGAAGCTTATGTTAGTAGTATTTTGATGTAATGTTTGGATTTTGCATGCATAGTGGGATGTTGTGATGTAGAACATTTATCATGTAATTAGATTAAAAGCAAAGTACACATGTTACTTTATTTGATTATTAGCCATTGATTTTTGGAAAATATAAAACTAAATGATTACATATCAAATACATAGTATGGGTTCAATAAACCTATGAAGGTTTTACAAATTGACACAATAGTTCTAACAAGTACAAAATCTAACTAACCAAGCTTTGCCTTAATGTTGATATGCATTCTCAAAGTTCTTCATTACAAGAATTTTGCAATTTTTATTTCTTACTTGTGAAACTATTTTTTTGTTTGAAATTGGTTTGGCCATGCCTTTAAACAAGGATTACTCATTTGCTTAAGTATATTGCACCAATGAAAAATATGTAACCTTCACATAATCCTACATAAAATAAGTAATGACTTAAGATTAACTCAAAACACTAAGTACTTATGATTCAAAGTTTTTTAAATTGTTAACTAGAAGCAAGTGATTTGATATTCGACCAATTTCAAAGATCCATTTTAATGTCATGAATTTCATTTTACTTCATCCTTTTGTAATTTTGATTTAATTGCAATTTTAATATTATATTCATGAATAACAATTCTCACATATAAAGTAACTTGAAGTGCAATTATGTTGAAAAGTAAATTAAATTCATGGAAATATTAGTATGAAACAAACTTTGTGAACCATACACCTTTTTTATGAATACTGAACTTTATAAATGTGTAGGCATGAGTGTCATGTCTAAAAGCATATCCATAAGGGTACACAAAACATAACGCTAATGGTAATTTAGTTCTAATAACTATTTCACTTACCCCACCATTCACTCTAAAGTCTTTAAAAACCAAACCAACTTGTGAAGAAAGTTCTGTTTCATCCAACAAATTATTGTAGAATACGTGACCCACAAATTAGCCTCCATAACAAATTAGTGACATCATGTTAGTATCACACAAATATCCATGGTGTCAACAACTCTTGCAACATCAAATGTGGACCCTGGTTCACAAACATTCAAATAAAAGAAGGGCAAATACTTCATCATTCAAGAAGAGTGCCAACTTTGTGTGAACTTTTTGCACATTAGCCAAGACTCAAAATTAAGGAATGGTAAAAAAAATTACACAGTTTGGGACTAGTTGTGTGAAGATTACCACAAAAATAGACCTATTTCTGGTGTTAAACAACCTGCAAGATCATTAGAAACAAAATGGGGGGTCATAAAACATGATGTTGCCAAGTTTTGTGGGTGTTATAGGTTTGTAGTTGCATTGAATGCATCTGGGAGCTCTCTAGAAAACACCTTGTGAAACCATTAGAATTTTACAAGTTGAAGCATCCAAAGCATGCAAGCTTCACCTTCATCAATTGTTCATTGGTGTTCAAAGACATGCCCAAGTGGGTAGATATGGTGACAACTTCAAGAAACGAGTGCCATTGAAAGGCCAACTCTCCTAAGCAACAACAATGAACAAGCATGTGAAGTCCATGCACCTTCAATTGAAAACAACATTGAGATCATGGATTTTGTGGCTATTAACAATAACACACCTACAAAATGTCCATAAGGTGCAAAGAGGCCAAAAGAGGCCAAAAAAAAAACTCAACGAGAGTGCAATGTGTGTTGTAGTGCACGCAACCCAAGAGATGGTGTTTGCAATTTTAAAAGAGGCAACAATTCTTGAAGATGCAAGCATCATGGCCTTGTTCACATTACCAGATGAGCAACTTGTTTCACAAGAGATGAAAAAAAATTTCTAGTTGTGTCAATGCAAGGAGTTGTAGAAACTACAAATTTGTTTTGCATCTTCAATGTCTAGCTCGTCAACTCTATTGCTTAATCTTGTGACTTTGCTTGTATCAACAACCACCACAACACTTGCAAGTCATGAAGCTCCTAACTTTATAGACTTAACAACTTAAAATTGTAAAAAACTTTGAAACAAAAAAAGTTGTAAATAATAGGAAAAACAACAAGAAATTTTATTCATGTATGGTTGTTGCCTTTGAGTGCCCACAAATTCTCAATGAGGTCTCTTCAATTGATAATGCAATCCATTATTTTCTATGTGTTGTGTGCCTTGCTTGAAATTGGCAAAATTCAATCCTCATTTGATTTGAAGATGATTGGTGGGTTCAAATGGTTCTAGTTTTTCAGCTCTCTTGTCATCTAGAATCATGTTATATAGCACCATGTTTGCCATCAAAATGTTTGGGATGATATTTTTCATTCCATTGCCAACTAGTATTGGCAATAATGTGAAAATAAAACTTCAACATTCTAAATGCATATTCAAGATCCTTCCTATAAAACTCTTATGCAATGACAAAATGAACTTGTTTTTCTTTGTGTAGTTCATGAGTTGTTTACACAACAATCGACCAATGCAAATATATTCCATCAACTAGCAAATAGTTTCAAGCATATTCATTCCCATTGACCACAAATTTCACATTATACTTAACATCTGATAAGAAATCAACAACAAAAGGACTATGATAAAAAATTGTTCAAATCATATTACACCATTGAAGACCAAAATGTACATATCAAAACCGTAAGCTTTGATTTGCAATTATTTCAAGAATAATGTTGTTGTTTTTATTTTTGTGATTGAATTGATATTTGCCAAGACAATGGGTAAATTTTCCACACATCATGCATATAATGCAAGCTTGCGAACATCCTTTAGTATCCATGATCAACATTGATTTGTAGTTGTTTGTTAAGGTTAGCCTTGCTAGTTGCCAAAGGTACTTGGTCTCAAAATATTCCCTGACAACTTTGCAAAACCTTTTCAATGCCTCCATCACTATTGACTTTCCCAACCTACAATACACACCACATGCATTAGTAGTTACACCGTAAGCTAACATCTTGAGTGCAACAATGCATTTATGAATTGAAGAAAAACCAAAGATGTTAGAAGCATCACACTTTTGTTGGAAGTAACGATCATTTGCAACAACATCATGCATAATGTGACAAAAAAAGATATGCTACAATTTGTAATGTTGCTAAAAACAAATGATTGTCATAAATAAGGTCATCACAAAAGTAATTGCACCATATTCATTTCTAGCCAAGGTGTCATTCTTGTCACATTCTCATTATTTGCACTATGATCAAGTCAACTACATCATGTTTGCTTTTACCCTCAGGTTGAACACAAAGCAACAAATCAAAAATCAGTTTTCATCTTCATCAAGCTCAAGTTCTACCTATGTCAAGTCATGCACATTTCATCATCATAATTTCACTATTGTAAATCACATTGTTGCCAATGTCACTTAACTTGCAGACAATATGGATCAAGTTGCATGAGACACTTAAAGACATTAGACAAAAATTAGAAGCATATGATGAGAATGAAAGCAATGACTTTTCGAGCATTTCTAGAGAAGAGAGACAACATGGAAAAATAATTTGATGGGAAATGGTGGGGGTGGTGCAAAGATTTCCCATTACATCATGTGCCATCACTTTGCAGGTACAGGGATCAATGCCTTAGGCAAGGCTGGAGATGCGAGCATCTCCACCCCAAAACTGTAAACAACTCCTTTATTTAAAAATAGAATAGTGTTTAATAATCACTGTCCCCACCCACAAACGTCATAAAAGTCCCTTTAAACACTCAAAGACCATCTGTCTCTTTACATCTGGATGAGTAATAGTCACTATCCAAATCCATGGTAGAAAAAAGGGTTAAAATGACCATGCAAAATGGACATCAATAGAGGAGCGCAGCAGGATTTATGTTATCTGCTGCAAGATTTAATGAAAAGGGGTGTTTGCAGGTGTCGGGTGGAGATGCTCTAAGAGCAACTCCACCTATGCTCAGTGTGTGACCCTGCAAATTTAATTTGGATGAAGAAAAGTTAAAACATGCCTGTTTAGCTCAACAAAATGGTTTTTGTGCAACAATTTTGCACAGTTTGCTAAGGCTACTAGAAGGCTTAGCAAAGCTCAAGACTTTATAGAAAAGAGTATAATGAATATGATCTGACTTATCCTTGTTTCTGATTGGCCAATCATCTATCTATGAAGCAAGGTTGTTTGTTTGTTTTGTTTTGTACCGATGAGATCCTTTGAATGGGAATGTTTCAGATCATGTTCTTGGTCTCTTTGGACAGCTCTCGAGGAGGAGGGGTGCATGGGCTTGGTTCCGTGGTGTTTGGACTTGCTGTGCAAAAGTTCTTGAATATTGAATGATTTCTTCACTGAAAATTAAATTAAATCCTAGCTGAAAATTTCAGAGGAGTTGGAATGTGCCTTTGGTGTTTGGAAAGATCTTGATGAGCAGGATTTAATGGAATTTATTTGGTAAGATTTGGATTCAGAATGTGGGAGATATTGATTTTTAAGTGATTTCCGCCGCTGAAAATTCAAATAAATTCCAAAAACCCAGGTTTTGGAAGGGAAATTCAGTTGAGGACGTGGTAACACTTGGGCCAAGGGCACAGGCCACACTAGTAATGATTGGTTCAGGTGGTTTTCTATTAGTAGTCTCTCACTTATTTGGAGTCCCAGTTTTAGTTGTATGGGGTGCCCAGTTGGAAAAAACTAAACAACTGAACTTGGATGTGAGAAATATTTCTCCAGGGTCACATACTCAGCACTGTTGGAGATGCTCTGGAATTTTCTTTTGATGAAGGAAATTTGAATTCCCTTGGTCATGAGTGGAATATGGCTTTATCATGTCTGCCTCAACTGTCAAAATTTGGCTCAAATTTCTACTAAAAATTTCAACAATGTAAACTTTGAATCCAACCATTGATTTTATAATCCCATTCATGGTTACTTTGATTGCACCAGATTTGCATTTAAGGGTCCAAATAAACATACAATAGGTTTAGAATGTACTAGGCTTTTACGGATTAAGCATTCGAGGGTGTGATGTAGATGTTATCATATCAAATGGTTGTGTTTGAAAAAATAATTTTGTTGCACAAATATTTTTTAAGTTTCCCATATTCTGGATATCTTATATCAAAGATTATACACCTAGGTTGACCAAGATCTTACAACATATTCCTTTTAAGATACTTGAAGCTCACGTAGACATGGATTTTGATGAATTATGAAATTTATACATTTCATAGGATTTCATAATCTTGGACTCCATTTCAAATGAATGTGCCACATTAACTATTGAGATGTCCATTCTGAAATTCCTTTAGTAGAAAAGGGCTAACTAGCCTTCCCCATCTTATTCCATTCTTCTTCCATAGTATAACCCTTAAACATTGGGTCAGCCTACATTTTTACAAGTAATCTACCACTTTTGGATATTGCAAATATTGGTTATCTTTTGGGAAGTGACTATATACCAAAATAGAACATAATACACTACAACCAATTTAGACCATTGGATGTGAAATGTCATAATATTTTGAATATCTTTTCTGCTTTTTACACCTATTTCTGAGATGTATTTCTAGGTGAACAATCAAAGAAAGAAACAAAGCAAAGAAGAAAAACTGCAAAGACAAACAAAGGAAGAAAAATAAAAGACAGAGAAACTCACAGTACTACATTGTGGGGAGCTCCAATCTTTTCAGAGGTGTTAAAAAAGAAGACACCCACAGACAATAACAGAGGCTCTGTTGCTTTCCAAATGTGTAAATGAATTGCTGCCCCCTTTAAATGAGGTTGATTTCAATTTGTGAATGGGCATTCATGTCTAGCACTTGCTGATTACCCACAAATACATTGATAATATAGTCTTAAATCAAATGGCAAAACATTCAAGTACTCAAGCTTCTTGCAGAAAAAAACAATTAATCAATGCAGACTCCACTAAGCATTATTGCTCTGGTTCAAATGGGTACTTCAAACTTATTTTCCTTCAACACAACATCCATTAGACCTTTAGGCCACAAAACATGACCTTTCAAGCCCCTCTCAATGTGAGGATTACTCCATGAGGTCCATGAGCTTTGCTGTGGCACCAATTCCCAATCTACCTGTTGTGTTTGCCCATGCAAGATGACTTCATCAAGTGCCTCTACTTGACCATGATTCTCCTCTTGCAAGTGGGTGATGTGAATGTCTTCCATACCATGTGACGTGCATGGAACATCTCCGTGTCTCATGCCTCTTCCCACCTCTACTCCCTGATCAATTTCATCCTCTGAAGCTTCACAAACAACCCTGTCCAAATCTTCTCTCTGATGATGGTACAAGGCATCATCATTATTGACTTCTGAAGAATTTTCCTCATCTGCAATACCCTCCATATAATCTTCGTACCCTGAAACTTGTGACCTGCTCACTTGTTCATATTCACAAACATTGTTCTTCCTCTCCTCTGCTTGTAACTGCCCAAAAGTTCTCTGTATTTCATGAACCGGATACATCAGAGACATGTAGGGCTGAGCTCCCTCCCTCGGTCCACTATCATCAGGCCATCTGTTGTCCCACTTTGGTGGATAGCAAATATCCTGCTGACTGTGACCCTTTGGTGGATCAAGAATACTCTCCTGAGTGTGACCGTACTGACAGTCAGCTTGCTTTTCATATCTGAGATCCAAACCATAGAGATCATTCTCTAGAAGGGGTTCTTGCTTTATATCTGCAGGGGGGTATGATGCAATGATCCCCCTTGGATGGATTGCAGTAACCACATTGTACAGGACCTCTGCCTCCTGAATAAAGTCTGCCCTATTCGAGCGTCTTCCAGCCCAAAGAAATGTCTGAAGCTCTGAGCAAAGAACATCAAGGGCTGCACCCTTTTCTTCTAGTGAAAGTTTTGCTTCGCTGAGCTTCATCTGCACACGTTCTTCCCGCCAAACTTCTGCAAGCTGCAGCATGCGTCGCTCCTCTTCCAGTTCTTCATGCATTTTTATTGAGTCCTGTTTCAGATCCTCCACCTCTGCTTTGTCTTCAGCAATTTCACGTGCGAGCTCATCACATACATCCTCCATGAGTTCCCGTGCTTTACGCTCCCGAGCTAACTCCTCAACCATATTCATCACAGCCATTTTGGCATCCATAAGCTCTTTAGTGATTTTTCCATTAGCAACTTCAATCTGGCTCCTTGATTTCTGCTCATCTTCTACTTCCTCTTTCAAAGCCTGTACAGCTGATTTGAACTTGTTCTGCTCAGTTCTCCAGCTTGATTTCACTTTGGCCAATTTCTTCACCAAGGCTTCAATCTCCTCATGAGCTGCATCTTGTGCAAGCTCAAGTTCTTGCACACGAGCATTGGCATTATCCAACTGCATGCGCAATGCCGATGCGGTGGACAGGGTTGAATTGTGTTGCTCCTCCAAAATACGTATCCGACTGAGCACTTTAAGAAGATCACTCATTGTTGTCACTGATGTAAACTTCTTTCCAGCTTTCACGTCCCCCTTTCTTTCACTAATCAACTTCGCATGCTGCCTCTGTCCTTTGCGCTGTGTTCCAACCAAAAACATAACCGATCCCCCTTTACACGTGAAATGAATTGAGCTGAATTTCAAACAGCTCTTGACTCTAAGAGCAGCAGGAATCAGAACTAGCTACACATTTACACATCGGCATTCACACAAAACACATGTCATCCCCAGTTAGGCATGAATTTAAGGGCAATACCAAAATAGAGACGTCAGAATTCACCCAGGGATCAACGCTCGTATCCAGCAGCTTATGTGCTTGTGTTGTTCGCATAGCTGTTACTTGTCTTCCACCATGGCTATTTTTTCTCCTGCTCTCTGAGCTCGTCTGCTGCAATCCCCCCTACCATGCCCAGCTACACCCAGGTTACTGTTCCATCCCTTGCACCATCAAAATTCTAGGTTAGGGTAACATAATACTGTGTATCTCCTGAAGGACTTGAGAACCCTAACTGTGAAGAAGTACTCAGAGATTCTTCTCAGCTCATCATGACATCATCATCATCATCATCATCACCTTCTTCTTCTTCCAGATGAGAATAAGTTAGTGAATTGTTGCCTGCTCAATGGCTTGCATGAAGATTTGTTTGGATGTGCTGCATGAGGAGCAAAGAGAGTAAACATACCTTAGAGAATTGGTGGTTTGAGAACATGGCGCTTCTTGGGGAGGAGTACGAGAGGTCAGCCTGTGAGATAGGGCTGGCGGTATCAGACGTTCCTTCTTCTCCAGAAGAAGGCAGATATTGGGTGGTGCCAACAGAAATTCCAGGAGCAGGCAAATCCTGCAGCTCCCATAACGAGGCTGCGAGCTTCCTTGCCGAGATGGTAGTAGAACGAACCCCCACAGCAGCAGCAGCTTGAACCGATACATCTGCTGCTGTAGGTGCAGCAAATGCAATGGAGTCGTTTAGCTGGTTACTGAACGCATTCCAGCTGGGCACTGGCGTGCTTGGTCCCACTGCTACTCTCCTGCTTGATTTGCTCACTCTCTTCACCCGCATACCCTGCGACGAGTGCCATGATGGAGTTTCCATCTCCCGCTCCCGGATGCGATCCTTGAAGAAGATCCCACCTCTTTGTGCATCGGCTCTTCCTCGTCGTCAGCTGCGGCACATCCCCTACTCGTCATTCCCTCATTCCCCGCATCAGCTCCCAATTCTCTCTTGCACACTCATCTCTGCTACCCATCCTCACCAAATCAAGCTCCAAAAAAACCAATTTCTTCACAACAAAAGCTTCAAGATCACTTTAGCCTAATTGTACTAAGTTAGAGACTGCCATCTCCTCCATACCCATCGCACAGATTGCTCAAATCCCGACACCGATTGCTCCAAATCGAAGACGACGTCAACAGAAGAAGAAGACGCGCAACAGTCGGCAACATTTGCGCGGGAGCAGCGATAGTGTGTTTTCTGTCGTTAGGGCAAGCGCTTGCGTGTCCACAATTGTCCGTTTTCCCACTTCTCTGACAGCCGTGGTTCCTTATTTCTAGGGCTTCCCTGTTCACACGCAAAGGCCTTTTTTCACTTTCTTGGCCACTAGAATTGGAGCTAAACACGAGTTTTTTGTGCAGGTAGATATATGGTTTTGTCTATACTTTTTTATTCATTCTGCCCATTGGGAAGAGACTAACTATTGGTGTAAGATTTGGGCAGAAAATTTTGGCTCAAACTTGACCGAGTGTGTGAGTGAGATTTAAAGTACTTTTTGTGTAGATGATGGATGTGCATGTTCCATAAAAAGAGAATGTATCAGTGTTGGCAGGTTCTTGGATTTCAAGAGGTTCAAGTTCTTTAGGTACATAAGTACAATTTTATTGAAAAAAATATAAACTTGACAATATGTTTGGTTATATATTTTAAAGAAGTTATTGCATTTGATTGGTTATAAATAATAATAATAATATAATGTTTGTGTTAGAGTGTGTGTACTAGTTGAATAAACTAATCGCATTTTTTTGTTTTTTGTTTGGTTTTGTTGTGTGGAATGAAAATGAGATTGGACCTTGTCTTAAATTGGACCTACTTGAGGTTGGTTCTTTGAATTTTTAAAAGTTTTGGAAGTTTCATCAAAAACAAAAAGAAGAAGAAGTTAGAATTGGAATTAAAGATTCTTTTTGAAATCAAGAACCAGGCAACACTAATATGTATGTAGATGAAAAGTTCGAGATCTAGTAAGGGAAGCTTTTAGTTTGAAGTTTGAACTTGTCATAAAGGGCAAAGTCATTGTGTAATGAGTTGCTTATTTATCATATTCTATCCATAGGGAAAAAATTATCCATTAGTTTAGGATTTTGATAAGTTCTAAATCTAGTAAGGGAAGCATTTAGTTTGAAAATTGAACTTGTCATAAAGGCCAAAGTCATTGTGCAACGAGTTGCTTATTTATCATATTTTATCCATGGGAAAGAAATTACCCATTAGTTTAGGATTTTGGTTCCAACTTAATTCAACGTGTGAGTGATGAAAGGGTTTAAATTATGGAAGGGAAGCTTTTTGGCTGAAGTTTGAACTTGTCACAATTAGCAAAATCATTATGATTACACATATAAGTTACATGTTTATATCCTTTGACCTAAGTTTGATTAATGTATTTTATGTGTATTATAATTTGTTCCTATGTTTTTATATAACTAATTTTGACCTACAGTTTAGAAGTGTTATGTGGGTATATGGTTTTTTCTAGATTGTTGGCTATCTCATACTATCATCTTTTTTTTCATCCAGCCAACATCTAGAAAATGGCTACAAATAGACCTCTATGAAAATAGCATAATTGTTAAGGCAAGCATTTCAATGGTGTATGACAGTGGCTACCATTTTTTTCTTGAAGGTAGATTGCAACTACTTAATCATTTAAGCATTCAAATTGGATAGCAAAGCTAAAAAAACATGTTATAAAATTTATCATTGTTAGGTAGTGATGAGTTAGAGGTTTACATTAAAATTAAGGCAATGAACTTAAGGTTGAAATGGAAATGTGGTGTGGACATTGATGTGTCAATGGAAATCGTCATAACGCAACATGGAAAAACACAATACAAAATGTTAATAATTGATGAAAAATAAGAAAATTCATTGAATCCAAATGCAAAAAGGACCAACAAGACACCATAGACCCAACAACTATTACTATGATGGACTAAGGGGGTTTTGAACCTCGATCCTTGTGAATCCTACTCATTGTAACCCAATTCAAACTTGCACACACTAGTCACATTAAAACCAAACCTACACACCCACATGTTAACCTATGCTAATACCATTTTCTTTCCTTTGGTTTAATACAAAAGCAACATGACTTAATGTCAAGCATAAAGGAAATTGTCATGCACATTTGAAAAGCACCCAATATGTAACATAAGCAAAATAAACCAAAATTGGTTAGCACATGTAATGTCCAACAATAATGGAAGTGAAAAGGAGATTTAGACCTCCATTCCATAACTTATATTTATGTTTAAGAGGCTTGTAAATAAGTCATGCCTAAATCAAGTACCAAGTTAAATTGCATTATACATATGTAATTAGTTGTCATAGAAGCTACAAGTGAAAAAGAAACATTTAAAAACTAAACAAAGGTCTAATGACAACACAACCAATTTTTTAATATATTTATATGCATACTTCACCTTATTATAAGTCCAATCCTTAATGGCATCCCAAAAAGGAAAAGTATCCAAACTACAATGTTCATGTACAAACATCCTCATAACCAAATCCAAATGGGTAGGTAGTAACATGGATTTCATCAATGGCAAGGTGGAGAAACATTGTTCATTTTCTACACTACCCAAAATCATAATTATAAACAACTATGTTAAAGCAAAATACTCTAATAATCAATTCTACAAGAAGGAATTGGATGCAAATTTGAACCATAACCAAATGACAAGGTTACACATGAATAATAATTTTAGAGTAGTTGCATGGTTTCTTTGTATAATGATCTTGAAAAGGGATGTTCCAAGATTAAGTATAACTTCATCAAAAAGAGCCAAAATCTTCATTTGATCAAAATATGGGTCAATGACCTTTTTAAAACAAAAATGAACCTTTAATAACTTTAAGTGACCATGGAATGTTTTCTTAGTAAGAGGATTCAACCAATACTAAGGATAGATTATGCCTGTTACATTCATCAATTCTTGACTTGGGAACCAATGTTCAAATTTTGAAATTAAGCACTTGACAACATGTGAACACTATACTTTGATATCTTCAAAAGTTGTTGTCCAATCATCTTTGGTTGTTTGATTGAACATTTTAGTATATGGGCATTTTTTTTGCAATTGATATTGCTTGCCTTAGAAGTAAAAAATCACATACTAAGTATTGAATTAGTCCACCATGCAGTAAACAACTAATCATTTATACAAAAAAAAATTTGAATTTTTTTGGGCATATTTTGTTTCCAAATCTAAATACATGTTGTACAATTTTACACAACACAACACTCACAAAATCAAATGCAAATGTGTCACACACTAGTGTAAATTTGGTAAATGTATCAATTGCTTCCAACATTATCACCTCAATGTTATGTTATTAACTAGACCTCCAAGACACATCACATTGTAATAAAATTTTGACCTTTGCTAACAAACAAACATTCATTCTTTCTATGCTAATTTTTTGTGGACATGAAGTACTACCCCACGACATATATAAGGCATGCAATTTTGCATATTTGCCTCCTTGTGTGTTTTTCCAAATTATCAAACTTTAGTGCCAACAATTTTTCCCTTCCATCAATCTCATTACAAATTTTGCAACAAACCATGTTCAACTTGCCATTCCACCCCACCACAACTTTTTCTTGTGGTAAATTTGCAACCCAATTTATCTCTTGGAACACACAATTCAACTCCCACTTTTGTCCACCATTTCTTCTTTGAACTAACAATTGATGAAGGTTGTTTTTTTTTATTGATAGTCTTAAGTGATAATAGCATTCCCAAGTCAAGAGAACATGGACATAGGTAAATTACAACTAATCAACACAATTTCCACAATAGTAAAACACTTAGGTTGAGAAAAACCTATATTTAAAATTGATCAACAATTATAGTGGAATCATGGTGTAACAACCCATGAAACACATACATTGTGCCCTAATTAACTTAACCTAATTCTAGTTAAGCCTAGGTAGGCTGGCTAATGAAATTTTGGGGTTTAATTTGAGTTTCATGGGGTAAGATACTAGCTAGGATGATCTTATCCAAGATGGACTACTAGGGGGGGTGCCCTGGTTAAAATAAGGTTGGGGCGGCTAGGGGGGGGATCGTTGGACTAAGTTAAGATACTGTTATCTTATCTTGGTTTAGGTTGGATAAGCTTACCAAATAAGGGGGTATGGATATGGTGATAGAGGCTTTTAGGAAGGCACCAGAAATTAGGTTTAGATTAGGACAACAACCTTTCTTTTTCTTGTAGTTTTTGATTGCCTTCGCTCTCTTTAAGTGATGAACGGTGTGTGAAGAAGTGGTAGGGGAGTGAGGAGTGATGATGAATAGTGTGAAAGCTAGGCTAATGGAGAGACTAGACATATCATGAAGATGCAAGATCATAGGAAGAGGTTGTTGCATCATAAGGAGGTGGGTTGCCCAAGTGTGCCCAACCAAGTAATAGGTGGAGTTAGAGCTAAAAGTATCATTGGTGGGTGATGGTAGTTATTCAAAGGTGGTTTTGATGAGTGTTCCACTCAAAGGCAAAAGGGGGAAGAGTATAGACCTTATATTAGGCTTAATAAAAGAGGTAGAAAAGGAAGATGAAGAGGAGAAGGGAGTTGACATGAAGAGGAAGTAGAAGGTTTGCCCTTTTTGTGTGAAAGCAAAAGGAAGTAGGAAGAGGAGGCTTGGTTTCAAGGAGTTGGAGCAGTTAATGTTTGTTAATAAGGTTATGAGTGGAAGTAAGAAAGAAGGAAAAATTGTTGGTAGGCAAAAGAATGTTGTATAAGGCAGGAGTATGAGCATGGTTGGAGTCTCCACAACTAGGGACTAAAGATTCTAATATATTATAATTTTTTTTGATGTGTGAAGCTTTGATTTGAAAAAATCTTGTTCTAATTGTTGTAGGTTGTGTGTGTGTTGGGTCTTGGCAAGTTATGGTCTACACAAAAAACTATCATAGTTTGACAATTTTCAATACCTATCCAAGTTTCATGCATTATGGCGGAAATTTGGAAAATAATTTTCATTAAATTTTTATAAAAGATGATGGTTCATATCCCAATCTAGCATTATGTTATGAAATCAATGCACATATGAATGATATAATATTCCAACAAAATATTATTTTGATTTGGAAAGCCTTGTCACATTTTTTAAATTTTAACAAAAGGACCAAGAAGTGCTACATTTAATAATAAATTTTCCATGAAATTTTGCACATACATTAAAAAAACCATAAAAAAATCTTTCCCATCAAAAATTTCAATTTTTTAAGGTTGTGGAATTTGAACTAAATGACTTAAAAATGTTCATTAGTATATTATGGTATGAAAATGTTAATGATCATGATTTTCGTAGGTTGGAAAATTTTCTTCAATTAAAGATTTCTTTGGGTTAAATGTTTTTTTTAATCATTTGACAAAAGTAAGATGAAGTTTTGAACTAAAAATAAATGGAAAACTATTGTCAAATAAGGGTTTTTTAAAAACCTTATTAAATTATTGGTGTACATTTACACAAATGTACAATTATGTTTCAATTTCATATTCATAATTATTGTGACTTCTTTTAATTTTAAAGCCCAAATCATTTATATATGATCTTTAAAATTATTCAAAGTGAATGAAATCTTACATGTTGCTATTTTTAATATTATATGTATTTTCAAATTTGTCACAAAATGTGTAGACCGTAGCTTGCCAACACCCTGTTCTTGATTGTGATTCATTGGTTTAGGGTTGTGGTTAGTTATAGCAATAACAAGAGGATAATGCTGTGAATAGGAAGGGTAGTTGTTTAGATTAGACAAGACAAGAAGAAATAAAATATTTTTAGAGAAAGAGAAAGTTCATTTTCTAACTAATTGTGATTCACTGGTTTAGGGTTGTGGTTAGTTATAGCAAGAACAATAGGACAAGATTGTGAATAGGAAGAGTAATTGTTGTTTAGATTAGACAAGGAAAGAAAGAATAAAATATATCCATAGAAAAAGAGAAAGTTCATTTCTTAACTCTGACACCTTTTTAATGTCCTCCAAAAGGTACAAGGGGGGAATGGCCCAAATTAAATTGTTAGGCCGAGCTAATTTTGTGCATAACAACATAGGTGACAAAACCTATGAAACTTGTAGAAAATAAAATGCAAGCACCTTGAACAATTTTTTAAAAAACAAAACAAAAAATTGTTTCTTATAATTAATGTAAAGTCTACAAAAAATCTCTAAGTAAAGTCTACGCAAACAATGGAAGGGAAGGAGAAATAAACAAGGGAGGGGGAAAAAAATTATTTGGAAACTAAAGTTGTAAAGTGCATGCCTTTATAACAACATGGATTCTGATGCCATAAACAAGTAGATCCTTATGGCATTCTTGCCACTAGTTGCTTTCACAATGTTACATAGAATTCAAATCTCTAACAATTTCACATAAACTCAAAGCATCCTTGGAACTCCCATTTTTGTTGGCCATTGCTTATACTATTCCTTATCACAATCTGGCACTTGTGACTAGCAAGTAAGAGAATAAAAGAATGCTTGTGAATCACAATGAAAGCAAGGGGAAGAGTGATGTTAAAGTAATTGACATTATGCGCGACCAACTACATGAATAATCAATGCATAGAAAGAGGGGCAAGGGAGGTGGCTACTAGGTAGTTGAAGTTGACATCAATGAGATTGCTTTCAATTGAAGGCCATTGTTTATGAGTCAACGTTAACCCCTTAGTGATTTCCACTTGTCCCATGATCAAATGTGAGACTAGCCCTAGATTCAATAGTTAGGAATATGGTGAAACGGATGGCTCAAATCCATCCATTTTAACAAAGGCGTGTTGTTTAGCCTAGTCAAAACTTCCCCTTTGGCAAAATTTTGCCATAAGAAAAACGTTGTTTAATACTTTCTAGAACCTAGAAGTGGAAAAATCAGATCATTTCTATTAATGTTTCGGAAATCTAATAATGGAGAACCTCATGTCTTTGGCATTTTTAAAATTAAAAAAATTGCCAATAAAATCCTAATTCAATTTAGACCCTTTCTCACAAAATTGGCTTCTATATGGCAGAATATCAATTTTGTGATGATAATTTGCCACTTGGCAACCCAAAAAAGGGGTTTTATGACTTTTACAAAGGATTTTTTGATTGAAAGTGGCCAAAGTGACCATATCTCATGGAAAGAAAAAAGTTGAAATTGTCATATTTAAATTTAGACCATAACTTTTGACATGTATATATTAGAGTTTAAAAAGTTTTACTTTTCTCTCTTCTTGTACTCAAATTTGGCCTAGTCCTTGTGGATGATCAATAGTCCAAATCAAATGTTGTCTTGTTCCCAATTTCAAAAGAACTTTCGGTCTCAAATTTAACTTTTTGTTTTTTTGGGTGGATTTTGATGGAGTCTTTGGTTCAATTTTTAGATTGGTTCTTTAGATCTTTGCTTATGATCATTTTCACAAATGTTTTTTGAAGCATGTCTAGTTTAATACAAGATTTGGTTTGGTTTCATTTGCATTCCACCTAATTAAACAATCTTTTTTTTGGGGTGTAATATTAGTTTGTTCAACTAGTACACACATTTCAAAAATAATGTACAAGTAATTAATAACTTGCTTAAAGTATAAGGCCAAGCTTCTATTTCTTTTGATAAACTTGTATTTACCTATCTAGAGAACTTGAACTTAGTTAAAACAAACAACAGCCCAATTCAAATTTTATATTTGATTTTGAAAAGAGATCAAGTGTTCAATTAGGTTTCAATGGCTATGCAACCTCGGATGCGGAGACCCTGAACTGCCTAAATCTCAGTACCTACCATCACTAGTCCAGACTCCGGACTCCAGACTCCATCATATACCTCACAAAATTGAAAAAAAAATCTCATTGTTGTGGCCCTGCTGGGGATTGTGAGGTATGTGCCAGGAGGCTGAATATGAGACTCAACTGTAAGAGGATAACCCTTCTCTTGTGTAAAGAAAGAGGAATTGTAGTTCCAGAAGAAGTTTCATACCTTTCAACTCAAGATAACAAGCCACCCAGCGCAGATTCCAACTCCGAGTGCACCCCCCGGGCTTGCCCCAATGGGCTCACTTAGGGGATTGTTGAAACTCGGAATCTGCCCTTGGCAACACCTCATCTAAGTACCTCAAGAGCTATTTACATTGAGAGCTACTTACACCTTTTTGAAGCACCAATACAACTTAAATTTTGTGATGTCCTCTCAAATTTTTTTATGCAATTGAATTTGTGCATAAGTACATACGGCGGCATTAGAAAAAGCATTAACAATCTGTTAGGGTTTGGGGTGGCAGATTATATCATTTTCTTCGTTACAATATATGATATTATCTTCTTCAATGATCATACACTTGCAATGGTGACCAAAATGTGTTTGCCGAACATGATTTTTTCTTCACGTTGTGGAATCTACCACCCCAGAATTTAATGTCACAGAGAGGCCTTGCCCTACCCATTAAGTTGAGTTCGTCACCTAGATCACCCTCACAGGCTTGCTGGACACTTCACCAAGACGTTGTGGAATCTACCACCTTAGAACTTAATGTCACAGAGAGGCCTTGCCCTACCCATTAAGTTGAGTTCGTCACCTAGATCACTCTCATAGGCTTGCTGGACACTTTACCAACACAATGAGTATGGCTTGAGCATTCCTCTGTACATAACCATCCCGGGTAGAATCTTGATGCTCTGAATGGCTGTCAGGTTTGTGAGTTACAACTCGTGTTAATCTTTCATCTTCATTTCATCAGCAAACTACTAGTTAGCACAAGGTACGATCATGGAAGCCCCTTGGTTACCTTGAATAGTCTTAGTCTCTGCTGGTTGCTGTGAATCGTTGTGATGCTCACATGCCTTGACTATTCACCAGCAACAGTGGGCGCTCTTGCAGGTTACCTAGTCCATAATCTTTCCCCGCCCCCCAAAGTGTCCAAAATTTACTCCCCCAGAAAGGGTCCAAGATTTTGGGCTCCACAATATCTGTGCAGCCACTGAAGCAAAAAGCAGAGATGGCCTTTTGTTTTCTGAATTGGCAATATGTAGACAGCAAGTTAGTTGCAGCGCAAATTCCAGCAGTAGATTTTGATCAGTCGCAAGCAAACAAGGTGGAGATGTTTGTGGACACTTATATTAGTGCGGTTTGCCGCAACGAGTTAATTGATTGATGTGCAAGTTGTGATTCCACACAGCGATGTTTTTGTCAGGAAACAGTTTTGCTGCTAGCGCCTGCATCTAGCTGGGAGAGTAAAAGGCCATGGCCCATAACCCAGCGTCAGACTATCGTACCATGCTGTGACAAAACAGAATCCTGCAGTCTTGTAGCGATTTGCAGCAGCAAACTGCAGCCTGGTGTGGGAGAGGAGCCTTGCCCATCTTTCTGCAGTTGGCTGCAGCAGCTGTATCCTGCCTGGCCAAGAGTAAACCAGCTCCCCACCACGGCACCATGCAAGGTGGATAATGTTTGCACTAGAGGCGAGAGGACTGAAGACAGCAAGCAGATTCTGCGAGGTAAGCATGCCCTGGCAAATCCTTAACAGGTTTGCCCGGGGTGTGTGCATCTAGCAGAACCCACCATCTACAGAACACTCTTTCAACGTTAAAGACAGGAAACGTCGTTGGAATGGTGGAGACTGAGATGGGTATGTTGCAGAATTGCTGGCCACAAAATCGATAACTTGGGCTCATTCTGCAGCTATAAAGAGTCAAAAAAGGGCCGGATTGGCAACCCCTGACTTTAATGTGTAAGGTAAAGCTGGAGTGTGAGGGCAGCAGAACAAGGGCCCACGACAAGGGCCCATGTGCGACAATAGTCTAGAGCGCTTTAGCACCATTCCCGTAATGCCCTTTGCCCGAATGCTTTAGTTGGTGAAAGGATCCTCGCACTTTGATTTTTGATTTTTCCAGCTTGTTTTTCTTTTTTCTTTAGGGGGCGGGAAAATCACACTAGGATTGGATTTATTTCTTGGCAGAGTAGAGAGAGTCGTGGCATTGGGAGCAGTGAAGCCAAAAAGATGTAGTGGGCCCAAAAAGAAGATGGCTGTTCCGAAAGATCAGGCAAGGGCAGGAGCTTTATAGCAAATTGTAAAGCCCACCCAAAAATGTAATACTTGCCATAAAATTACACCCCCATAATGTGCCCGTCAAATACACTACACTAAAATTGCCAGGTTTTTTACTGGACAAGAAACACTTTTCAGTGTATCACCAATCCAAACTTGAGGGCCCTTGGGCCATTGGCACATTGGCCCAAGGTTATTAAACCTGTTGTAAGGTCATCCTGTGACCGAACAATAGGTCACCTCACTGGTGTGAACACAACATGTTTTTGAGGTTTGCTTGTTGTTTTTATTAGCCGTCATTTTTGCAGCCGGAATCTCTCCATTACTGTTGCAGATAATGCATGGGGAGGCTTTTCTCTTGGTAGGGGTGTTATGGAGTGCAGGAAGAAGGCGGCGCGAATGATGGTGAGGGATGGAGCTGTATTGATGAGGGGAGGTGGAAGGAACGAAGGCGGGAAGAGGACAAAAAGTGGTGGTGGGCTGATAGCTGGGAAGGAGGTGGAAGGAACGAGGGCGGGAAGAGGACAAAAAGTGGTGGTGGGCTGATAGTTGGGAAGGTCCAGATGAATTGATCGGGAATGTGGATGTGAGACGGATAGAGAAGGTAGAGAGCTAGTTTTTGCAGAACTTGGCTGGTTGTTGAAATTTTTCTGTTGCGCTAGCAACTTGGCCAGGTAGCTTTGTAAAGGACTTATGAAAGGTTGGTGCTGAGGTATGATGATGACTGGAGGGATCCGAGCCTTAAAAGGGGTGTGCATGTCGAAGAGAGTGAGTATCAGGGATGAGGGGCTTAGGTTGCAGTGCCTTGCACCTATGATGTTGGCTGTGGTCTAAGTGAGTACTAGAGGTCAAGGGGGGAAATCTTGAAGGTGGATAGAATGAGTGTATTGAATGAGAATGTAGAAAGGATTTGAGACCAGCAGTGTTGCTAATCATTTTTGCATGAGAGTCAGTCTCTTCGAGTAGCATTGGCAAGTGTGGTATAGACTGTTCAAAGTCAGGTGCTTTCAAAGTGCATTTTGGACTCGAGGGTAATCAGGTCATAGGTCTTTAGTCCAACAGAGTGAAGGAAAGTCGCATTGTTCTATGGGGGATCGGGTTAGAGGCTCAAAGGATCGAGTGAACACCGAGAGCTCTGACCTCAAAAGCCATACCTTAATAGGTGTTTGATCTTTTATGAATACACTGGAGCCAAAAGCTTGTGCTCTATGGAGATTCTCATGAAAGACAAGGTGTAAATTTTGAATTCGGTTTTCTGCTCTGTTGATTTGTGAGTGTATGAGTTGTTTCTGTTCAAAGATCAGTGAATGCATGTAGAAATATTCTGAGATGAGTTTAGAGAGAAAGGGTTAGAGAGAGTGGTTTGTTTCAGAAGATAAGAAGGGAGACCACTCTGCTTAGACCCAT
>Ga0116231_10004484_pt1 | contig 28248 bp, 20 predicted proteins | sample S1TSphgellanicum_2_FD_89695 | JGI IMG/M metagenome (GOLD analysis project Ga0116231, IMG submission 89695) | Host-associated microbial communities from peat moss isolated from Minnesota, USA - S1T2_Fd - Sphagnum magellanicum MG | ecosystem: Host-associated > Plants > Peat moss > Unclassified...
ACGCCCGGAGAAACACAGGGCCTGGGTGGTTGGGGCTGCAATTATTATAAGCCTGGGCGCTTCACCTTTACTGCCATACAACTGCTGCTCCATTCCCTTCAAGAGCGCGCCTGCTCTTTTACTACACCTTCTCCTCCCTCCCCAAGAAGCTAAATTGCTAGCACGTGCAAGTCTCGCTATATTTAGCTACTGTCCGTCTGGATTAAGGGGAAGCTTCACGACGTCCTCCCTATATTTAGCTACTGTCCGTCTGGATTAAGGGGAAGCTTCACGACGTCCTCCCTATATTTAGCTACTGTCCGTAGCTACAGTCCGTCCGGATTCAGGGGAAGCTTCATTCTTCCTTTACATTATACTAGTGTGGGCCCCGTGCATAATGCACAGGTGTGTTATATACCCTCCCTCGGTCCTTCCCATTTTCCACTTCGGTTCTTCTTTACCCCGTCGACCCCCCCCTCCTTCCCATTTTCCACTCCCGTTCTTTACCCCGTCCGGAGTTAGGGGAAGTTACTTTCTTCCTGTCCTTTAACTACTGGCCGTCCGGAGACAGGGGAAGGAACTTTCTTCCTTTACTGTAACTGCTGCTGCGGCTCTTGTTGCTGTAAATAGATGAATTTCATCCATCCGGCTGGATGATGGGACGGATGATGATTCGAGCGACTTTGTTGTAAATAGACGGATTTCATCCATACAGCTGGATGACGGGACTGATGACACATTGTCCCACCCTTCGACTTATATTTAGCTACTTTCCGTAGCCACTGTCCGTTCGTGAACAGTGGGACTTCCCCTGTCCGCGTCCATGCGGGAGCTCGCGAGGGCGGTTGAGAAAACGGACAGTGGGAAGTCCCACTGTCGGTGGCCACTGTCCGTTCGTGAGCGGAGTTAAGGGAGGCTTCAACCTTCCTTTACTATATGTAATAATTAGAACAAGTTTAAAAAGTAGAACTTAAAGCTCTAAAAATAGATGAGAGGAGTTGGATGCACATGATTTGAACACTTACTTGATTTCAAAGATCTATTACAATTAATTTGTTAGACGTCCTATTTTATTTCCTTCAAAACTGTCAAAAATTAATTAATATTGCTATATACTTGGCAGATTTTTTGTGGATGGATGGATGTATGGATAGATGAATGGTTTGTTCGATGGCGAGCATACATGCCCCATTCTCAACCAGGAGGAAGTATGCCTACACAATAGGAGCCAGACATTTCAAGCTTCTTGGGGATTTTGTATTCCTTTCTCCAAGAAGACAGTACCTGCCCATGTGCTTTCTACTGCCTTGCACAGTGTGGTATGTGCATGCTACGGTCTCCCATACTCGAAGAATGTCTTGTATTATTGCATGTCATAGTTGATTTTGTCTCACTAAAGAAGCTGAAGGTACCGAGGTAAGTGCTGGTTCACACTGAACGTGAACATGCCTAGCTCAACCACACAAATTTTGGGATTTTTAAGAACCGATATTGGTTGGTTATTGGGAAAGATGGCCGGTTATCAACTAGGGTCACAACATACTTGACTTGCATGGTTTGAAATTTGTTCAGATCTGGATAAAGCACTACTTGCCTGATATATAATCTCTGGAGAAATGGCAAGATTGTAACCCCCATTAATAACCAAAACTATTTGAAATATGAAATATTCATTAATCATTCATGAATTTAAAGGTATGTTTTCCAAACTAATTTGGTATAATTTTATACAATCATTATTCATAAATAATAATAGATAACTATAATATCAATTATTTCATAGGTAATAATTGACCAATAATAAATCTATTATTGGTTATTTGAGGCAATTAATATATTTACAAGTGCCCATCCTTCTTCTTTTAAAAAGAAATTACTCGAAAAAATGATATTCAAAATTCAAAGGTTGAACATCAAGTAATTTTGCAGGTTTGCAATTTCAAAGACACATAAACCAATGGTTACTCTCGTTGGATTTCATTAAACCCAAATATAATTAAGGATGGTTACAAATTCTTCAAACCAACCATAGTTGTTAATTATATGTTATAAATTTTTAGTTGTCAAAAAAATGAATTTAATCAAATATATATTAAATATGCAATATTAACTATTATTTCCAACTATTAGGATTTAGGGTTTCTTCATACATGATGTAGATCTTTGTTTCGAACATACATGTCCATCATTGCACTTGAAGTTGAAGGCCCCACTCTTTGCATTAAAAGTTACAAAAGAGACAAAAGTTTTAATCACAAAACATTTTTTAATGTCTTTTCACAATGACAATGTTCTTCAAATGAAACGACTAGTGTGGGTTTGAGTTTGTGAGTTTTCCTTCAACTTGGATGAACCTTGTGGGTGTGAGTACAATTAAAAGAGGCAAAAACCATGTCAAATAATGGTGAAAATTGTGAACTTTTTTACATACTTTTTTTTTTGACAGTTTAAAATTATGTTAATCATTCTAAGCTATGCTAAATGATTAATATGAATGTTGAAGAAATCAAATTAAAATTTTATTAAATTAAAATTTGGGTTTTGATTTTAGTAAAAGACGTTTGAATTTGAATAGGTGATGCGTTAGTTTGTGGTTAATTTTACCAAGGACTAAGTAAGAACTATTTTAATAAAATAATTTTGATAGTAAAAAAAATTAGATGATAGTAACCTATTACCCACATTCAAAGAGCACTCACAATTTTAAAGATGTGGAATTTAAAAAAAATTAAAACTCAAAGTATTTTTCAAGATTAAAATTTTTCAAAAGTCCTTCATCACATGTGAATGGGGTGTAATGTGCATGACATATAAAACAAAGTTGTAGTTTATAATACAAGAAGCAAAAACCTAAAGTAGTTAACATATTTTGGTATGATTCAAAATTATGATAAATTTTCAAAATGAAATGCAAAATTTGCACACTTTGAAAAATTCATATTTATTCAACAATGATTAACACAAAACATGTGATATATTGAGGCAAATATATGGATTTTTAATAATGAGTTCTAAAAGATTTCATTCAAAAATTCTTTCATATGAAAAAAAGAAAAAAAACTAAAAAAGATTAATAGTCCTTTCGTAAAGTTATCCCAATTGGCTCCTTTGATTATATATGCATCCTCATGAAAAAAAAATTAAAGGAGGAGGGCAACATGCGTTTAAAATTCCACAAAAAACACAAATGACAATAACAACAATGAACGACTAATGGTTTGAGCTTTTTGGCCTACACCAGACCACTGAAACAACAAATAGGTTTAAAGATTTATTATTCGGCATTTTTAAACTACCGCTTTTAGCAATCGAGTAATTATTGTTCATGTTCCATTCTTTCTAGAAGCATTTTTTTTTTTTTTCATTGTGCAAAGTTGATTTTTCATTTCCTTTATCTTCCTTCCATGTTTACCTTGTTCCTAGTCTTTTTTTATAATGCAAATGAAGTCATGCTTCCATCACATTAACCATTTCATTTCTCCCGTTCATGCTAAAAACCTTCTTCAACTTGCAAATTACACAAAGCCTAACAACAAACAACAGAAAGAAGCAATGCAGATTCCCAATCTCCATGTTTTCATTTAGGGATTAAACAATAATCTACCACAAGACTACACCTAAACAATATGTCATTTTCCAAATTCATCATTCTGGTTTTTCAAGAGTCACACAATTCTAAGCCTTTTAAGCACAACTCTCATGATTTAAGGCTTCCTACATATTCGCACTAACACATTTCCAAATTTAGGGTTATTGTGTAAATACAATATGATAACCACAATTTGTCAATTTTCTGTTAAGGAGAAAGAACACTAGAACTTAAGATGCAAAAGGGCTTGGAGTTTTGTTCCTTGGCACTTAGATATGATTCCTTCACAATATATCGAATGTAGTTTCATTATAATACCTAAAAGTTTGTGAATTTAGGTTTTGACCAAAGAATAGTGGAACCAACCACATGCAATGGATTGAATACATCTTCTGATTGCACAACCAAATTCAAATCCACGAAAGGTATGTAAGGCTTGATGAATTTGGAACCAATATGTAACTTGCTGTAGAAACTAAACAAGCATAAACAAGCAACATACATTTTCATTTGTGCGATTTAGATGCCAATGCTTATTTGTTAGGTCAAAAGTACAAATATTTTGCTGTTTTCTATTGAGGTTGTGCTTAAAGATAGTAAGATTTCCCTCCTCTCATTCAGTAGGCTAAAATTCCTTTTCAAAACCTACTTGATTCCTTTCCTTATATTTTTTGCACTATTTTCATCTAACTAATACATTTCATTATATGTAATGGCCTCTTTAACATCAATTGTGCTCCCAAGCTATTAGGAATATCTAGTGACTATTAAGAATGCACAATATATTTCTAGCAGTGGACATCATCTATTCGCTAATGAAAGAACCAATGTAGTATGTATTATGGTCTTAAACTAAGAAAAATGGAGAAAGCTTAAATAAACAAAAAATAGAATATCGCCAAAAACCCATTATTTTTGGCCATTGATAACATTGGTGAGAAAAACACTATGCCATTCATTTTGGTGGGAAAAACCCATTGGTGTCTCTAGTAGCAAAAGACAATGGGAGAAACATTTAACAGCTCCCATGCGTTTCTACCCAAGAATGTATTTTGAAGAAACATTTAATAGCCATTAGGCATTTCTACAAAAGGATATTGGGTGTAAAAATTCATTGCAGCTACTAGGCATTTTGTGCATAAATATTAGGCACAAAAATGCTTAATGGCCACCAAGCATTTCAACATAGGGAGGTTGATGCCTTACAACCACTAGGTATTATTCCAAAAGGATAATGGGGGTAAAAACACCTAACAACTGCTAGGCCTTACTGTGAAAGGATATTGGGCACTGAAACCTATTGTTAGGCATTTATACTGCAGTTGCTAGGCATTTATACACAGTTAGGCATGAAATACACAACAATATTGGGTTAGAAACACCTAACAGGCAACAAATGTTTTTGCGTAGTGATATTGGGTGTGAAGATGCCTAATAACTACTAATCGTTTCTATGAAGGGATATTGGACGGAGAAACGCCTAGCAACTACCAAGCGTTTTTATGCAAGGATATTAGATGTAAAAACATTTAATGGTTGTTAGACATTTCTACGCAATGATATTGGATGGAGAAACTCATGGTGGCCATTAAGTGTTTTTCCACATGGACATTAAGTGCAAAAACACCTAGCAACTATTAGGCATATTTAGACATGGATATTAGGTGAGGAAATGTTTAGTGGTTGCTAGGTGTTTTTACGCAAGGAAACTGATAGCATAAATGTCAAGCGACCACCAAGAGATTTTGTGCATGGATCATTGTCAAACAAGTTCTTTGTAACCGCTTGACATTTCTACACGCGGATATTGGGTGTAGAAACTCCTAGTAACCGCCAAACATTTTTTCACAGGTATGTTGGCTGTCAAAACACTTGGTGCAACCATGCGTTTCTTCCCAAGCATGCTTGCGAAGGAGACGACTAGTAGCCTCCAAGCATTTCATTTTATAGATGGGTCAAAACAAGATAAAGTATACCAAAAAAATAATCATCCCCACTTTAACCTTCATATAACTACCATAAAGAAACATCAAATTAAGTGAAAGTATGTGTCAAGTAACATTAGTTTGCTCTATTAAGTTTCTAAGAATCTAATTTTTAAAAATTAAAAGAAAATGAGTTCTTAAAATAAATAAAAAATACATTTAAAATTAATTGAAAAATACGTGTTCAAACCTACTTTTTGGTTAAAAAAATTAATGAAATTGATTTGTCATCAATTTGGAAATGAATATCAACATACGTTTTAGCAAGTCATCCATATTTATTTATTTTTGTAAGAACCTACTTTCAGCTATTTGAAATTAAAAGCCCATAGTGAAAAATAGACATCAAAAGCTATTTGTATTTTGAAAAACCTACTTAAAACCTACTTTTATAGTTTGAAATATGAAAATCAATGCACATTAATGTAACCATATATTATATTAAATCATTGAAATGAAAACATTCAATGTTTTTCAATTTTATAATGGGTTTTGTTGTTATTCTAAAATCTACTTATTCTAGTTTTGACAAGGTAATCAAGTTGTCCATTTTATCTTACTTACACCCGGATGGTCAATAGAGAAGTTCTTAATGACTACCAAACATTTTAATTGAGGGATGCTTGTTGGAGAATTTCCTGGTGGTCATTAGGTGTTTCAATCTAATGTTTTTCATTATAGAAATGCCTAGTGGTCGCTAGAAATCACAGTCCCTAATTGGTTGCTTGATAAACTCAAGTTACTTTGTGTCCTAATTTCTATTTGCGAAATGGGAGGGTGGGAAAATAGATGTGAAGGCCAGAATTTTAATCTTTGATCAAATGTTGCATTCTGTTTGTTCTTGGTTTAACAAGATATGGATGAAGGATTCATGTTTGGTAGTTATGTTAGTATTTGGGATGCCGATGAAAATGAAAAAGTGAATATTTGTATCAGAATGTGCAAAGATTCGTCAATTGTTCCTATAGATGGACCTTGTGGAATGGAGAAATGCATAATGGTTTTAATTGAAGCTATGAATGAGGACTGTGAGCAATGGAAGCTACTCTATCTAGTTCCAAATGTAAAATACTACAAATCAACGATAGAATAGAGGTTTTTTGGCCTTACAAGTTTCTATCAATGAATGACGAAATGATCGAAATGTCGATAGAACAATGTCATGTGATAATGGATCAAGTGAATAATCTCTCAAATAAGCAAATTTTAGTAGAGAACTTTTGAGCTAAAAACATTGATGATGTGGAGAATATGGGTTATATAATTGAGGACTTGCATAATGAGGAATTACATGGTGAAATGAATTATATCTCTAAAGATGGTTTGGAAGGGTTCATTGGGGAGTCTAGGTTTAATTCCATGAACAAGGGAAGGAGTGAAAAAAATATTGTGAAAGGCGATGAGGAGGTTGGTGGTGAAGAAAATTTTCAATGAAATAAAGAGGACTATAACCAAGGGAATGCACGTGGGAATGATGACATAGTGTATGGCCATGGTGTGAAAGGGACAAATTCAAATACAACTAGAAGATGTCAATATGAGTGGTGAAGAATTGAATGTGATCTTATAGACAATAATGGGGTTTTCATTGCAAAAGGTTGGGTGGTTGCATGCAACCCACAAGAAGTAGTTCTTGATGATCGGCTTGGGAAAGACCATGTTGGGCTTTGCATCTTGTATTGTCCAATGACTATGTCAACAGTGATGACCATTTGGAAATGGTTATTGGCTTAGACAATTCTTGATGGGTACCCCCTTATAAAACATCTCATAGCATTTAATGAAACCCACATACCAAATGTTGATGTGGGAACAATTGGTGTAAAGAAAAAAAAATTCCTTTCATAAGAGGAAGTGAAACATCGATGATTTTGAAGGTTCCATTTTTAGAATTGAGAAAGTGTTGTTAGAGGAGTCTGTGCGTAATGTGGGTGTGGCAAAGTGTTGCGTCATGAATTGTTGTCAACATTTTTTTTCTAAAAAGACCTTGTTGTTAAGACAAGTGTTTTGGAGTTTGTCCTTTGAAGACTGCATAACATATGGTTATATATTCCAAGAAGGTTGCATATGAAGGGAGACAGAAGTTGACAAAAATTTATCATTATTCAAGGTTTAGATATTTGAAACCAAATCGCTAATTTTTTCTAGGTCGCATACATGTTGTATAAATCAGATACCAAGCAAGGTTGTCGATTTCTACGACATGGGAACAAAGGTATACATAAATTACGTATGTCAACTTGGCAAGGGGAGTCTAATGTTCAATCATTGATTGACTTGTCTATAGATACTATGCCGCATCAAATGAAAGGGATTAAAATTGGCAGACAAGATGTCCAACATCTTTTGCCTTAAACATGGAAGAGTCTGCATGAATGCAATGATTGGGTGAATTATATGGAACAACCATCACTTTTTGTTTTTATCTAGTGACAAATGTTTGGTGGTCGCTAAGTGTTTCTTATGAAAAACTATTTTTCAAAAAATTGAAATGGATTTTTGAATTTATATTTGGTGACATACATCTATCATGGAGAGGCTAATATTTTTTTATTCTTTTGTATTTGTGGGTTGGCAGATAAGCAAGGAGTTTAAAAATGGAGGTATTTCTCAATTTGTTATGAATAGGTTGAGGACAAGACACCATCTGAATGTCGATGTGTGAAAGCGAGGGTCCGTGTTTGTGAAATGCACTATTTGTGAATCCCTGAAGGACTTGATATCCAAATTGGGAAAGAATAGCAATGAGGTTCTAAATTATGATGCAAAGTTCAAAAAACATATGTTACACCAAAAATCATGTAGAAATTTATACTAGGCTTGGAGGAGAGAGTTAGTGCAATCGAAGGATGAATTCCTTTGACAAGATAGACCATGCAAAAACTACACATCCAAGGTTGCAAATATGCAACAAAATGATATTTGGGCTTAGACAATTGCCCATTACCTTTACGGGTATGATAGCACATGGTCATGGGGATGAGAGATATGCATAATGTTTTAACGAGTTGTGGCCAAACGATCCCAATTTTACACTTCAGTCTTTGCTGCGACTCTTGTAGACTTTGGAAACAACCTTAATTTTAGAGTTGAAATTATTGTTTGAACACCCTTTGCAAAACTTATTCTTTGCACGTATGTTACAAAGGAAATTACGTTGCATACACACCCCGGATCTAATTGTTGGTGTGAAGCATCTACCAAGAAATTTGTTGCTTCAAATGGATAATTATGTTAAAGACAATAAGAATCAGCATTTGTTAGCATTTATATCATTGTTGACAGTGAAGGATGTGTTTAAGGAAATCAAATTGGGATTTCTTGTAGTTGGCCATACACATCAGGATATAGATGAATGTTTTGGCTATTTGTCAAAAAAGTTAAGAGAGGAAACAATTACATTTAGCCAGATTTGATGAGAGTTTTCATGATCTCACAAGAGAAACCATTCATTCCTGAATTGATTCAGGAGATTCCAAATTTTTAATCGTGGGTCTTAGGTTGTTTGAAGGATGGCCTTGAAACGTTGGTAGGGCATACTAATATGCACTTGTTTAGATTTTTTGTTGATTTGTCAAGTTAGCCAGTGATGCAATACAAAGTTTCCCCCACAATCTTGATTAGAGTCCATATGGGCCTTTGATTAGATCATGGAAAACTAATCCAAATAGTTCACCAAAGTTGCCTATCAGAGTTGCAAGCTTTATTCTATACTACCCAATTTGGGATAATGATGCATCAAGGTTAGTCGAAAGAGAAAAGTTTATGAGTTTGGAATTATCCAAATATGTGGATTTCTGGAAAATGGGCATTGTGCAAAGTTCCACATATGAAATGAAGATGAAGCCATATGTGGAATATTGGGAAGATATTTTGTTGCATTTGTCCAGACCATTATTACTTCAAAGTACAATTTTTTTGGAGGGTTTTTGGCCTTTAAGCAATTGGAGGTCTAACTATGTTAGGGCTTCAATGTCAACTATGATGGATGTTGTTGATCTAGAAGATCCAATTCAAATTCCTTATTATGGGCCAAAAACATGAAACCTTTAATTGCATACATGCTATTTATAAATCTTAATGTTGGAGATTTTGTGCTCATGAGACCACATGATCTTGATCCTATTCCTCTTTGGATGGGAAAAGCGGAGTGTGCTGTTATCAAGGATGAAAAAAATGAATATTTTAAAATGGTGAGAGTTCAATGGTGGGTTTTCATGTAAAAAAGATCAAATTTGGATGAACATTTGTATGAAGATTGTTGGAATGGCATGTGGAAATGTAATTTAGCAAATCCAAAACAATGGCTTGACATTTCAACTATTCTTTTATCTTTTCCTACTTGGAAAAATACAACAAACAAAAGTCAAATTAGTATTCTTACTATTTATGCTAATAGAGCTAAAATTAATTGCAATGCTACTAATGCCTCAACCAATTTGTGAAGGATGTTGGTGACATTGATTAAATTATATTTGCAATTTTTCAATGTCTTTTGTATCATTGTATTGATTGGTTTGTCGTTTTATTTTTTTTTTGGAATTTTTGTGTTGTATGGTTTAAGAAAAATATATTTTGCTGAAATTTATCCATGTACATTCTTGAAGACTAATTATTAATAATCTATTTTGTTCCACCTGATCCCTAATCTCTAGTGGCCAATAGACGTCAACTTTCTTACATGATATGTAAAGCCCCAAAAATAATGGATTTGTTATAACATGAATAATAAAATTGCATGCATAGACATTGTTGTTATTGGTATTTTGTGCCTTGTTTCAAAAAATTGAATCTTTATTTTATTTATTGGGATCATTTATTTGTGACTTTTTTATTTGATAATCTATTATGTACTATCACTTGCTAGGCACCAAGATAAATATTGTTTTAATTAGATATGGAATTTGAAACATAATAAATTTGTTATTATACAATTAACATGGATGGATCAAGTTTCCATTGTTATAAATTTAACATGTTGTCAATGTATTAGATTCAAAACATTGAGTTTCTTTTTCTCATTTTAAATGGGAGTTGTATCATTTGGTTCTCATAGTTTACAATTTTTTATGTTTCACCTAATGGCCATCAGGTGTTCAATTATATTTTAAAAAGTTTTATGGTGTATATATATTTGAAAAGTACTAGTAAAAGTTTTTTGATAATATGATGTAGTTTTGCCAATTTGGCCTTTCTCTTCGTTTCAAATTCAAAGGGTTGACTTTCTTGATGTCAAATGGGAACACTAACATTTGGCTTTCAATCACTCATGAAAATTCATAGTCTTATTTTAGATTTGATATGAATGTTTTTAACATAATGTGTACATGGATCTTTTTGGAATTGTTGGTTACGAAATTGTTTTTATTTGGAAATAATGTAATTGAAATTTTTTATAATATGACATTCACGTCAAAAATGATCATTGATTTGTTAAGTCTAGTGGCGTTCATTCCATCCACCAAGTTGTATAAAGTCTTAAATTAAAATTTTAGTCTTAAATTAATTAAATATGTGTTATATACAATGTACATTATAAACTTAAAACTTTCTAGGCTTGACTCCCTAACATTTAATCATTAAGATGCATCATAATTTACAAAGTTATTAACCATTAAATACATATCTTTTGGTGATCACCTTTATGTTTATGAAGGTGGCTATGGTGAAAGGCTTCGCTTTGCAAATAACATTTATTGGCAACAATGATTACAAGTGTAGATGGAAAGTTAATGAAACAAGAAACAAGGAGTTAAGGAATCAATGGTTTAGAAGCAAGAGATTCACTTAATTATTGGTATGCTTGCAAATTTGCCATGTGTGGTGAGAGGATTACCTTCCAAGGATAAGTTGTAGGTGAAACAATAGGCCAAACCTTCAGCCTTTCGATAATTTCACTCAAAAGAATCCTATTTTTCAAGCTTGGAAATAGATTCCCTTGTTTATTTGAGGTTGGAATATAGGAATATTTGCCATTAAAAAAATGTTGATAATAACACATAAGGCTTTTACCTATTTTCCAAGTTGTGTTTTTACCATGGTTTACAAATCCAATCCTCTTCAAAAAGAAATTGCTTATAGTTTTCATTGAAATCATTTAATGGGATGTGACCAAAAAAAAAATTGTTTGTATGGAAGGGCATTGATAGAAGTCCATATAGTTTGAATGAACTAATTCAAGTGAACCTATAACATTGGATTTTTTTTGAGGAATTTTTCATAATGTTGGGTGGGTGCAAGAATGAGTGGACCAATTTTTGGACTTTTTGAAAGTTTTTGGAAAGTGCTTGTCATTCTAACGACCATATTTGATAAATAATTTTAGAGACTATATTCTATAGAAAGTTAATTTAAGGATACCTTGAATATGTATCTATTCCATTTATTAAATTTCCATAATAAGAAAAACACAAGAGATATGGACTTTGAAATAGTCCAATCATTTATGATGTGTTGGTTAAGGATTTGATTTTGGTTAGATAACATATTAAAAATGGTAATATTTTGTAACCCATTGGTCCATTCATTTTTTGTAATTCACTACAAGAAATCTTGTCCATTCCAACCCATGTATTTGCAACTTTTGTCCAAATCAACCATTTTTGTGACTTTAGGTATGATCGTCCTCCATGGCACTTAGTAAAAACGATCGATAGTCACATAAACGACTACAAAGTGGTTTGCAATTGCATATGTAACTTATACTTGCAACTAATGTCAATTTGGATGAAAATGAAAAATGCACTTATATCATCCACTTTTAGTGGCATCCCAAAAAAGATGAAAATGTATTTATTTTTGTGACTTGGAAGGTGGTTCAAAGGCCATTGGATACCACATGGCATCTTTTCAAGTTGATTTGTGACTATAAATTTTAGTCGCAAATGCATATGTAATCAAATGTGAAAAAAATAATGGGTTGGCTAATGAAATTGTTGGATTTAATGGTTTAATTATTTTTCCTTAACTTTTTTCAATGAATTAACCATTAAATGTGTAGTAAGGTTTGATGGGTTTGTGAAAATTTCAAAGGACCCATGGCAATTAATGGTTGAAATAGGGTTAAATAGTAGGTATTTTATCATATTGTTGATAGGTGATAATGTTCCTATATTAATTATTTAAATAATTAAACTATGTAATTTATTCATTAAATAGGTTAGGGTTTAGGTAGTAAGTAGCAAGTATGTCATATGTATGTGGTTTAAGAATAAATATTTTATAATGCTGATATATGTGATATTTTTTTAATTAATTACTATATTAGGTACACAATGTAATTTATTTATTGAATGTGTTATGTAGAAGGAATAATTTATGACCCATTTCATATCATACATTTAAGTTACTTTTTTTTGGTATACTTATGATCTATTATAAGCAAAATTGTATAATATAATTCCTTAAATCAAATAAATGTTTGAGATGTGAAAAAATATAATTTATTTTTACACAAAATTTTTATCATAAGTTTAAATAAAACTTAAGATATTATGTGTCAACATAATAAAATTATTAGTTCCATAAAATCAATTAATTATATGGCATTAATCAATATATAAAACTTAAAATTGATTATCTAGATTAATCTTTTATATCAGAAATATATTTATTAAAATAATAATAATAATAATAATAATAATAATAATAATAATTATTATTATTATTTATGATTCATTTATAAATATTATATGTGAATACATTATATATCACACATTATTACTAAATTCTATTGGTAAAATTATGACATATTAAAAGAAAAATTGTATAATATAATTTTAAGAATCAAATGAAGGTTTAAGATATGAAATTTATTTATGTATTTGTTATTATATTATCCATTTATAAATCATGTGATTGAATTTATTTTTTCCATGGAATGGTCTTTGAAATTGTATTAATAATGAAATTCAAATTTTTTCTTTTCAAATTTATTTATATTTTTAGGGAAAAAAAGGTGTTTTTGTACATTATTTGAAAAATTTTAAGTTTAAACTTTAATCTTGTCATTTGGACAAAATTGTAATAAGATATCAAAGTTCAAAGATGATTTTTGTATAATGTTTGAAATTAAATAGGTTAAATAAAATACACGTTCCTTTTTTTCGTAACAAGTGGGGTGGCTTGGTGCTAATGGAATTGATTTTCATCTTTGGAGTTCAAGGATCAATCCTCATGAATGGCATGGGTTGTGATAAATGTTGAAACCTTAGGTGGGAAGGTTACAATTGTTTTCTAAGCTTGAGAAACAAAGCAACAATGTGTGAAGATTCAAACTCCTATGAGTTCTTAAATGTTTGCTTATTGGCCTCATAATCTACCTTAATCAACATCTATACATCTACTTTATGTCAAATTTGCCATTTTAATGTAATATATGTCAGAATAAAAATCATATATTGTGCATTTTAATGGATGAAAACACAGAGGTTACTTCACACATGTCATGAGCTATTACTTTCATATGGAAAAAACCACATTCTCTTGTAGAGTTATAAAGATCTTGGGAAAGAGGAGGTATCACCATTTACTTGAATGGAAGTTCTTTTTTCTTAAAGAAGATGGATTTCTCAAAGAAGCAGGCAGTACCTTTGGCCTGCAATCTTAAGGACCAATAGCTGATTTAATGTCTTCCTCCAACAACCACATGAAGTGACGGGAATGAATATGAAGCAATTACAACAGTTGCTTGAATGCATCTTCATCACATAAAGGTCCATGGTAATATGTGAAGGGCTTAGGTACCAATGTACAATTTGAAGGACCGAGTAACTTGATTATAAGTACTTGTAACTGACCAAGTGCACCCACTACCCACCTCCTATTCATACTATTGATTTGTTTCCTACTCTTGGTGGTTGAGAAAGCCGTGGAGCAGCTGTAGAAGTGGGACATCAGTCCTTGTCCCATTTTTTGAAGTGTTGGGTAATATACCCTTGATTTACACTACAAAGAAATCTAGAGGTTTTTATTTTTTATGTTAGGAGCTAGGACCTTTGTGTGTTTTGTTTGGCAGGTTGTTTTACATCAAGCATCAGCTGCAATCTGCTTTTATGGTCTGAAAATTTGTTGAAAGGCCTTGGATGCCTTCCATTTCACGAATGGGGATTTCGCATCATCAGCCTTTCCACCGGCCCCACTACAGGGCTGAGGGTGGCGTGAAAATTCCTGCACCCTTATATACAAACTCTTGTGTCGTAAGCAAGAGCTGCATGACCTGCTCTTCTCAACAATGACCTCTTCACAGGCTTCACACCCGGCAGGCAGGAAGATCATGGTTTGCATGATCCTTTCCCACATAGTAAACGTGTCGTTCACATGTACCTTACAACGGGGCCGACATGCATCTAACCTCTTTTAATAACCAGAAAACATTCTCACATGAAAAAATATATTTTTGGATCTAAAACATTCCCTCAACACTAACTTAAAATTCTATATGTCGACCAACAAGCATTTGGCATTGAGACCGAATAGATTTTGTGATGTATTTTGTGACGTACCGAATAAATTGTGATGTATTTATTGTATTATGTTTTATAGGTTTTAGGAGGACCTAAGAGTGCATGTACTTCATGATCCATAAAAATTATACATGCCAAGGGAAGCCATGAACTCTGAACCCAAAGAAGAATGATCTTGCAAACAAAAAGCCACTACTCATATAATTAATATGATCATTATATTGGATAGTAATCACAACCGTAATCATATATACTCATATATACTGTTGTGGTTGTGGTTACTTCATCCACCAGGATAGATAGTTGAGTTAGGGCGTCTCGGCTACCAATCCCTAGCCTTCAACATCTGACTTGTAACATTTCAACTTGAACTTAGGTCCTCTCCTTTTTGTGCTTCTATTTTCTTCTTGTCACAGGTGATCCTCTCTATAACTAAAGTTAGACACATTTACATCATGTATATGTTATCTTTTTTGTTTTGCTTTTGATAAACTTCTTGTATATGGAAATATCACTTTTTATTTGGAATTATCTCATTCTAGGCTACTAATGGTTTTACACTAAACTTAGTTCCTATCAACAACCCATGTGGCTCAAGCTCAGCAAGAGGTTATTTCTAGTATGTTCCAAAAATGTAGTATATTGTTCCATACCATTTCCTTTGTCCTTGACACTCTCACACTACTACTGCCAGTCTGGTACCACATGTCTTGCTGACACCTGCTGATGGGGTTTTTGGTTGAGGCTAAGTCTTCCCAGTTTTGCCTGGGTTTTGCTTGAGATTGTTCTCCCAAGGTATAAAATCAAAAGCCTCATTACCCTTCCAAAGCCTGTAAGTAGAGAATCCAATGAAAGGACACCTTTTAAAACAAAAAAAATTTGTTGCATAAATTAACATTATAATAATTTTGACATAGCCTTAAATGCCAATTGAGAGTTATAAGCTGACTCACAACTTTCACTCGTCTTCAACATCATGTGGAAAAGGGTTTAGTAGTCGATACAAACTCACTTTGAAGAATGAAGAATTACATTGCACTACAGTGATACTGTGCATTCCACTTTCCTCAAAACCTTAATAATGGGCCCCAAAGGTGGAAAGAAGAGATTTGAGTTTTAGAATTTTGTTGTAATGTGATCTGAGCAATGTCTGCCCTTATAATAGGCCAATTATTTCACGGTAGTTAATGTTCTAAAAAACAATCATTTTCTTCACTTTATGAAACTTGTGCTCAAAACTTTCAAAAAAAAAAATCATAATTGCTATATTCTTGCAGATTTTTGTGGATGGATAGATGAATGGTTTATTAGATGGCTGACGTACACACCACATTGTGGACCAGGAGGGTATACGCGTCCGCAAAAGGAGCCAGACATTTAGAGCTTTTTCTGGACTACACGTTGCTTTGTCGAAGAAGACGGTGCTTGCCCATGTACCTACCCCCATACTGCCCTTGCACAGTTTCGCATTTGCATGCTACAATCTCCCATAGTCGAAGACTGTCTTGTATTGCATGTCACAGTTTCCAATGTTCCAACGATTTTTTTCTCCTAAAATCTTCTCCAGTGCTCGACAACATTTTCTGTACAATTCAGATTCCCATGCTACAGATTCCTGCAGAGTTTTTTTTTCCCTCGTGCATGCTACGGTCTCACATACTCTTTTTGTGCATTTCGAGAATGTGAGAAAGCTTATTTGCTCTCTTTTTTGGCCAAAGAAATTGGAAAGTTCTGCTCAGAGAAAGAAACAAAAAACTCGTTTCAAACTTCCATCTTATCACGAGAAACAGAGGTTCTCATACTTATTTAAACGATGAAACGTTGGTTTAACTTTGCTCCAAAGAAAAAGAGAAACTTCATTATGAACAGTAAAACAATCGTTTCAACCACTGGTCCTACAGGGCGCCGTACATAACTTTCAATAAGTGACTCCCGTTTTGCGGGAAGGCGTCACTGTACATGTACGAACACAAGAACAAATTCCTAAGCCCTCCCTACACATGTGCATGATCAGAGCAGTCTACCTCACTCACGATCCCGTCAGCATTAAAGAAATGTGCTTCTACATAAAGCTGTATTCCAACACCTTCACTTCCAACAAATAAACATTTCAATACATGGAAACGTAATATTGTCTACCCACCAGGAACTGAAAATCCAAACAAAACGAGTTACCAAAACAATCTGAGCCCGTCACAAACAGCCGACGCCGAAGCAAGCAGCGCTCTGTGATCAACGTTGTTCAGATGTCATGACTAACTATTCGATAATCATGAAGCTCTCCTACCAGCAGAACCTCAACTATACTGGGCATATGGTTGGCTGAGAGAGATCGTAAAACAAGACCAGTTGAAACCACCGGAAGCCCAAGTTCCAGACCTCTCCCAACCAAGCACATGACCAATATGGAAGAGAGAAAGGAAGTCAGTCAAAACAGAGCATCAGAAACCGAGACTCCCTTGAACAAGTCCGTCGAATATATCACCGTATCACAATCTCCTCCAGTAAACCACAACAAAAAGCAAGACACAGCCGAAGATCTATCTACAAATCCCTCCATTCTCTCGACGGCGAGGGAAGAAGCTGAAGCAACCTCTCTGGTGCACTTACAAGAAGCAAAAGAGAGAATGAAGGGATTGCAAAGCTGAGGCGGAATTAAATAAGCAGTGGCCCAATTTTAATTTCAATTAATTTTTTTAATTAATTAATAAATATTTAATATTAATTTTGTACTACATTGGTAGCTTCACCTTTGAGTGAGGCAAAATTGAAAGAACTGGATAGAGACTCCCCCCCCCCTACTTGCTTGATAAATATAATAATCTCCGAAGACCTGGCAAGATTGTATTCCCCCCATTAATAAACCAAAACTAATTTGAAATACACATATATCGGATCTTTATTTACTAGTGTGAACCCGGTGCATAATGCACTCGTCGAGCTTCCCCCCCCCACCGGTCCTTCCTCGCCCATGGCCCCCTCGCCCGTGTTGGCCCCCCTCGTCCGGTCCTTCCTCGCTCGATCCTTCCTCGCCCGTGCCCCCCCCTCGCTCGGTGCTTGACCGGGCTCTCCCTTCCCCCACTTTATTACAGCTAATGAAAGCGAAATGACGTTAGAGAAAAAGAAGCTGCGTACAGAAAGAAAAAAAAACTGTGAAAAAGAAGAAGAAAGAGGGTACCAAAGAAAAAAGGACCAAGAATCGAAAGAAGAGATAAATAAAAGACGGACGGACGGACGAACGGACGGACTAAGTGAATTAATATATAGAATAATGAACCCTTTATAATGAACACCAAGCTACAATGAAATTATGATTTTGTGTGTAATCTAATGGTTTTGGAATGTATTTTATTGACATTCAAAAAAATGCAAAAGCAAATTTATTTATTCTAATTTTGGTCATTTTCCATTGTTTGATGAGCATTACTTGTGTCATTTTTTGTTTGTTTTTATGTGAATGTGTTTGAATGTATGTAATTTTGTTTCGTATTTGAATCAGCTTGTTCCCCTTATTTTTCAAATTATTGGTTTATGTTTTAAAGCATATGGTATAAGATCCTTGCCATGATCCACCCCCATAGGAATAGAGGGGTTTGTCCATGCACTTCCTTACAAAATATGGATTTGACCTCGTCGCAATTATTATGACTAGATCAAACCCTCTTTCATTTGGGTTCATCCTCATTCATTATTTTTATAACTACGATTAGATTTTGGATTATTTTATTCATGATGAGAGACAAGCATATTTTTGTGTAGACAAATACTTGTCAATTTTCTTTTGAAGATGGTGATATCTTGGCTTTGAAGACATGATGGAAGAAGATGGATTTACAAATGGAATAAAATTAAATGTCATAATTTGATGAAGAAAGGTGTTGATGATTAACACAATGAAACATTTCTAAAGTATATGCGGGGACATAGATAGTGATTGCCATTAAAAAAAAGTTTGATAGGGGACAATTAAAACATTTTGTTCTCTTTAGAAATGGGTGTTTCTTATTGGTACATCACCCCCCAAGGAAACCCCATTCCTAGTAGACTACTAAAATAAAACCTTCCCACATGGCCCAATGATGTAAGTGAAAACCATTAAAAAAAAAGTTCATGCAAACTCGTCCAAGAAAGAAATGCATTTCATATTTCATCAATTCTCATGGTTTCATATAAAACAAAAAAACCCAAAGAAACGTTATGGTATTAAAATTCAATACAGACCTATAATTTAAATTAAATTTAAGGTGGCTTAAATATGTGGATATTATAAAATTAAATAATAAATGGGTGAGAAAAATTAATCCTTTTCACATAATATACAAATATAGTGTCAAATTTTAACATACAATATTCTCCTTGGGTCATTGACTCCTTCTTGCAAATTTGTAGACCTCACATTCATGTGATAAATTTGGAAATGTTCTTTCTCTTGGTCTTTTAAACAATAACCCATATTCTAGTGTATGTGTACATGTCAATTCCCTTCAATCCCCAAAAGGAAAAATTATGGACCTGTGTGGTGCATGTTGCCCCACCTCATTGGTTGATATTCGGAGATAGCAATCACCAAGAAAGTTGAAATGATCACAATGCATGCCCCATGGAACATTCCATCCATCATATGCACACCATAATACTCCAGATGTGTAGCCTCTTTGCTATGGATAGAGTGAGTTAAACCAGGCCTCAAGTGTTCCTATAACTATGTTGCCACTCACCTTATCCATGCATTCAACATGTTGCACTCTTAGTTCACTTTTACTCTAAGGGTGTGGGCCTCAAAGACAAAGGAAATTCATTCTACCTATGAAGGAAGGTAGTTTGTTTTGTTTTGTAGTTATGAGATCCAGTGAACCGGGATGCTTCAGATCGTGTTCTTGATGTCTTTTGAAAGCTCTCAACCAGGAGGGGTGCATGCATGGGCTTGAGTCCATGACGTTTGGACTTGTGGTGCAAAAGTTCTTGAATATTGAATTTCTTCACTGAATATTAAATTATACCTCAGCTAAAAATTTCGAAGGAATTAGAATGTGCCTCAAAGTTTTGAATATACCCAGGACCTTTACTATTGGTAAGCTTCAACCCTATTGGATTAATGGATGCCAATAACTCTCATCTTGCATAGATGGATATAAAGACAGAAAAGAATGTTTGTAACAATGTTTGTGAGTTGGGACTGGAAGGCAAATGACAGCATTCTGAGCTCAATCCAAGGGAACTGACACCACTGGGAACAACGTAAGTGCGTATCCAACTATAGATTCCACTGCTCTTCTTGAAAAGCTCAACATGATCTTTGACAGCCATCTCGATATTCTCTACACCAGGGAGCCAGATCACACATGTGTTAGGAGTAAACAATGCTTATTGCTAACCCCTAAGCTAGACCGCCCTAGGTTGCAAGGAAGTTTTTAACTGCCATTTTTTCACCAAAGCTTTTGATGTCCCAAGTACAAATGGGTCAACACTCAAACAGATCTAGGGTGTCATTTTGAGGTGCAACAAAAGAATTTCACACGCCCCCCTGGATCCAACCCGCTCAAGAAAGTTTGTGGCGTGGTGAAGGTGTTGACAACCAAAGATGTATATCCTTAACAGTTAAGGTTGGAACCCATTAATGGAGTTCCCTTACTGTGATGGTGGCTGGCCTCATGGGAGAAAATCCTGATGATTTATGGTGATTGAAATTGGACTTCTAGAGATACCAACCTTTGTTGGTCCAGTTTAGAGTTGCCCAGGATGTGTAGTTTGGTCTACGCATTGCTAGAAGAGGACTTATGGATTGATCTATATAGCAGGACCATACTTATAGACTAAGGACATCTACCATTAGCTTGCTTTGATCCCAGATTTTGCTCCAATAACAACTCTTCATTATGTTTTTCCATCAGGGCTCTCTTTCCATTAGGTTGCACTGATCATAGATTCTGCCTCAATAACAACTTTTCATTATATTTTTCCAGTTAGGCTCTCTTTCTGATAGTTTCTATGATGACAATTATGATGTGTTGTGACAACAGAAACCTAATGGAAAGCCACTGATATATGCCTTGTTTCTTCGTGGAAGAACAGTTGCTTCTCATTATAAAGAGAGAGGCAAGTGCTTTGAAAATATGTAATCAATGTCAGGAACTCTGAGAACGCATATTCTCATGAGAAAAAGATAGATATCATAGTATGTTGAGTCACAAATTGATTCACAACTCATGTAATTGGTCAATCCTTGACCCATACAGTTGTGAGATGACAATGAGCACAACTAGTTGAAAAATCATAATGGAAAGCTGCTGCGATCACATCTGAGGGTTTCCTTCCATTAGGTTACTGCGGTTATAGTTATACATAGTGTGTTATGATCACAGTAACCAAATTGGAAAGCCACTGACATAAGGCCTTTGTTTCTTGACGTAAGGACAGTCATTTTCCATTCCATTGGAAAGTTGCAAATGCATTGAAAATATGTCATTAATCATGTTAGGAACTCTAGGAACACATCTTCTTGGAAAGAAGATGACATATGTTTGACTCGCAGCTTTCATAGCTATTGCAATTAGTTAACGTTTGACCAATAGATGTACGAGATGATTCTAAGCACAATTAATTGAAAGAACTTAACAAAACATTGTTGTGATCATAAAATCTGTGATCATAGCAACATAATGGAAAGATGTCTTTAGATGTGCTCATAACCACCTTGGACCTCTATGGGTGAAGAATTGACCAGATCATAGAATCTATGATCATAGCAACCTAATGGAAAGATGTCTTTAGTTGTGCTCATAATCACCTTAAACCTCTACGCGTGAAGCATTAACCAGATCATAGAATCTGTGATCATAGCAACCTAATGGAACTATGTCTTTACATCTGCTCATAGTTGCCACCTTAGACCTCTAGGGGTGAAGCATTGACCAGATGGAAGAGCTATGAAATTTATGAATCAGACTATGAATCATCATAAATAACATTGTTCCATTAAGGTACTATGAACACAATAGTGCATGGGAATGTCATTAAAGTGGAACCTTGTTTTTTTGTTGCATGGGAATGTCACTAAAGTGAAGCCTTGTTTTTTGTTGCATGGGAATATCATTGAAGTTGAACCTTGTTTTTTTTTTTTGCATGGGAAAGTCACTAAAGTGGGACCTTTTTTTTTCATTGCATGGACATGCACTTTTCATTAGAAAGATGAAACAAGACAAATCTGCAAGTAATCAATGTTAAGAATCTTAGGAACATTTCATATAATGTAAAGAACTGACAAGAAAGTATGATCCCAAAAAAAAGAATGACAACTGTCAACCTATGATTATTCATAGGTTCGTTCATAGGACATTGAGTTCTACATTTAATCACATGTTTGACCTATAAAGTTGTGAGGTGATTATTAGTAGAGCTAGATGGAACAAATGTAGTGAAAAGGTGCTCTTGAAGCAAAAGTTATCATTACAACCTATTGGAAAGAGACCTTTAGTTTATGTAGGATTACTGAATGTTGGAAGAATAATGTCAAATGACATTGATTATTTAGTATAACATGTTTTACATTTTCAGAAATGTTTTATCAAGAAAACCATAACATGTAAGGAAAGATTCATGAAACTTTTTTGGTTTTACTTCAAATAAGAAAATTGGTTGCATGGTATGATTCAAGTTCTAGTAGGAGGTCTACAATCTAATTTCAAAAAATAAGACAAAGAACATGCACAACATCCGTAATTAATCATCGTGGTTTAAACTAATGTTCGGCAAGTATATGATTTAACATATATTGATCTATGGTATAAAAATCTTTTTGAAAACAATGAAAAAAATAAAATACAATAATATTGAGGTATTCAATAAAGTGTTAACTTTACATATTGTTATGCATTATGAAAAATCTTGTCATGAAGTTTATACTTCCATGCAAGTAGAAGACATAAAACTTGCAAGAAACAACCTTGTGTCCTTTGGAATCTCAAATCACCAAAAGAGATTTGAAAACATGCAACTTGATATTATATCCCAAACATGAATTATTTCAAACTATGCTCACACTCAAATTAGTTCCAAACTAAACATAATAAATTGCATTAATCATATTAAGACTAATATAATCAATATTTAATTAGGTAACAAACATAACACATTGGACAATAGCTTGATTTTCATTCCATACATTATTTTCTTCAAACATTTTTCACAAACATTTCACATTTCACATTTTCACAAATATCATGTGAAATGTTATTTTCATAATATAATAACATTTTAGAAAAACAACATCTCACATTTCACAAATGCCACTTCAAGTTTTTTTTAAATATTCAATTTTAATTTTTTTTATCTTCATAAACATGGATACCATTCAATATCATTCTAAGCTTTCAACTTCTTTAACCCATATTCATCTAATTTGGCTTTTTCAACTAGTTCTATTTTTATCCATTTTTAATTTTATTTCATTTTCACATTTCATAGCATCCAATCAATCTATCATTTCACAAAAATGGATGGTAGGATATCAATTTTTTAAAGCACTTACATAATTTTGAAGGATTTGAACTTGGAATCTAAATAAACATATCATCAAAAAAGAAAAATAAATGGTAAAACATTAGATTTTTTTCATAAAATATTTCAAACAAGGGGTGGAATTGCTCATTAAGGGTCTAAAACATGTCGAAATGGTTATATGAACATTAAATTGGTTAAATAATTTGCATTGGCTGTCACAATCAAGATCAACTATTTTTTTTATTTTTAGGAGTGCTAAAGGGAGTCTAGTCCTAAATGTGATTCCCAATGCAAATCTTGAAATAGGTAGCCAAAGGATAATTGCTAAACACAATTGCATTCAATACAAATAATATCACAATTCAACAATTTCATATTAAATTTTGTTGTTTGATAAAAGAAATTGAACTATATAGATAATAACAAAAAGGAGATGACAAAATGAAAATGGAACCATAATCGAGTTGGATTGGGTACAGCTTTAAGCAAAATTTTATTGTTTACTAAATTTGAAATTCCATTCCTTTGTTTTAAAAAGCCTACTATTAATCCTTGAATGCTTGATTAAAAAAAAATGGTATTTAAAAATATTTAAACTGAAATAGCTAGCAAATTAGTTCCAAAACAATTCCAATTTTTTCTTTTGGTTAACTAGAATGGTTATAGGTTCCAAATAATATGTTGAATCTTGATTCAAGAATTCCATGTCATGCAAGGGGGGTTTAGATGAAAATAAGGAATGCAATGACCTTATTGTATGCCAATAGGCAACAAAAACTCATTAAAGTGAAGATAATGATTTAAATGATATTGAAAATAACATTTTTTTCCATTTCCAATTTCAAATCATGATGTTATAAGACATATAAAAAATATTTCAAAAAAGAATATTTAAAAATAACTATTTTTAAATTCTTAAAAAAGTTTTTAAAATAATTATAGTTTTTGATATTTTGAAAACCTATAACATAATAAATTAAAATCACATTCCATTCATTCAAATGGATCTCTAATTTCTTAAACATATTTCATCCAGTGTCCCAAAGTTTCAAACACATAAGATTAATAGATTGTAAAATAAAAGTTCATATCCATGAGTTTTGTAAATGTGACAAAAAATGTGGTAAAAATTCAAAAGTCCATTATTTATTGGCTATTCATGATTTTGATTTTTTTTTAAATTTTTGAAAGGTTGATTATGATAGCTTTAGATAAATGAATCCCTTTTTTATTATTTCAATGGATCTTATTTTATTTGTTTTCTTCTACCTAAGGAATATAAGAAAATTTGACATTGTGACGTCCATATAAGGTCACTGTAGTGTGCAAATACCCATTTACAACATTTTTAACATTAGGAATAACTTGGGCCTAGTGGAAAAAAATAGGTCAGCTTGAAGCCCACCTATAAAGGCATACTTAATAATTAGAACTAGTTTAAAAGGTAGAACTTAAAGCTCTAAAATAGATGAGAAGAGTTGGATGCACATGATTTGAATACTTCATTGATTTCAAAGATCTATTATAATTAATTTCTTAGACATCTTATTTTATTTGCTTCATGTGCAATTTTTTATTTAGTTGCAATTTTAATGATTTAACTTCCATTAATTAAGTAATGTAAATTGTTATACATATTAGGACTAATTTCTTTTCAGAAATAGTTTACCAAATAACCGGGAAGTGTCAGCACAATTGTTAGCACAACTCCCACCTCTTTAGATTTACTACTCCCAGATGCAATGAAATAATGTTCATGCAAGACACAATTCTTGTACCAAATTCTTGTGGAAATGATGGTATTGTTTGGTGAAATATAAAGGACTGATGTTAGGTGGGGAAGTATGTTTCATGTGAAATTCAGTACCACTTTGGAATTCCAATAAAAACACTATTATGTATAGGGTAAAGCTTGATGGGGTTGGCTTTTACACAACATAAAAATCAGGCATTTTTTATTTAAATATATATTTTTCATGTGATACCCATAGTACGGTACCCACGATAAAGGGTCTATTTGAAAATGTAATACCCATAGAGGTGGGCATTTATGTTTATGTAAAGGCCCTTGGCTCTTTATGCCATGAAAGGCACTCTCCAAGTACACTAAAAAAAAATCAGCGCAAGTTTTTATGAGAACTTCATTTTCATCTTGATTTGAACCAAGGAAAATTGCATGTATATGGACACTAGATAACACATATCAATGGTTATCTCTGGTTAGCAAGGAAATCAAATTATCAAAACTCACACTATTAACTAAAGGAAACAAAAACATTTAAGCTTCATGTATCACCTAATCAACATCCTATTATTTCACCCAATGACGTACAAGACCAAACAAAAAAATGCATGGACCATGTGTCAATTGGGTGTTTCATCTTTCTTATTGCCTACCCATCATGCGAAAAACACCGTACCTTGAAGGGATGGAACTTTTTCATGGGCCCAACTTTGGAGTTGAGCTTCTTCCACTTGGATTCTTTCTATGGCATCTTTAGTTGTGTTTATGTCCTTGATTTGGACCATATATCAGTGTTTTGTACCCCATGCAACATGGCAAACAAATATTAGGTACTAGAAAGCTTGATCTACTAGGATTATGGGTGGGGTGGGGATGGAGACAAATTTTGCACACTATTTTGCCTGTGGTAGATGGCAGTCAAGGGCCCACATGTACAAGGGGTGAATTTTCTCCTAGTTGAGCCCACCCAAAAGCCAAGGACAATCATACTTTCTTGAGTTCTTTTTCTTGGTTCTGAAGATTGTATAGTTGCGTAATTGTGATGGAAAATGAGTACAACCAAGTCTAGAATTGTTGTATCTTCTAAACTATGCACAATATCATGTGCACATGGGCAGTTGATTTTACAAAGTTTTTTTTTATGTACTGCATTCCCAAGGCCAAAGTGAATGTATATGAAACATGTCCCAAAACAAATCATTTCAATTTTGCACAACATTCATGAACCAAACAAAAAAAAAATGGCAAGTCCAAAACTCAAATTATTTTTTGTTGTCTCAATTACAAGCATCAATACTTACCAACATAATATTGTACGTACAAGACCAATTTTGGCACTATACGGCTAGATAATTATTAAAAATGGAGCCAAGCCGCAAACTAGGTTCAGAAGTAAACATCTTCTTGCCTAAGGTCCACCTTTTGGCTATCCAAGCCCTAAATAGCACAAAAGTTAAAACACATAAGAACTTGGGTGCACAAGAACAAGGAGAATTACATCATTGTGACTCTTGAGGAATCCAAATTTTTTTATTCTCTAAATTTTATATTTGTTGGCAAGGCAAAGATATTATGTTGATAAACGTTATAGAGTATAATAGCTTCAAGGGATTTTGCCTCCTATCAACTAGGTGAGATCATTCATCCTAATTTGGTTGTAAAAAGATTCACATTCATCTTTTAACATTTTGTTTTCTCCGCCACCTCCTCAAATGTGCACCCAGCCCAATTGACTTTGTCACTAATCCATAACCACAAAATTAAATATGAAAACACACTTTTCAAAAATGGTTATGGCACCCATCACCTGCAAAAAAATCATGTATTTCTTTCAAAATATGACAACATGATTGAAAATATTCAAATACACATGTCATGATGAGTCTTTTTCTTTGGTTTGAAATTTTGCACAAATGTGAAAAATAAATATGAAAAGAGAATATTTGATCCTTTTTTTTTTTTGAAAAAAAAATCATTAGATTTGAAAAAAATTAAAAATTATGTTGTGACATTTCCCTACCAATTTTGGTTTGGTAACAAATTTTTAAATGTTTAAATAGGTTCCTAGAACATGTCATCATTTAATATGAGATCCATTTTGAGTAATTCCTCATAACTAATGTCATGTAGAAAAATGAAAAAAAATCATGATTTTTTTTTTCTTTTACAACAATGTGTACATTAAAATAGATTTATTTTTTATTTTTCCCTTAGCTATGACCAATTTATCATGAATATCAATTGTTGATATTAAATTAATGGCAAGGCCATTGTGTATAGCACACCTTGTTAAGAGAAAATTGGGAGATCACTACTTTCAAGATTCAATAGACAGCAGCTAGGGACGTAGAACAGGAAGGAAAAGGCACCTATTATACTTGCATAGCCCATTGACAAGCACTAAAACATTTGGGCTTCCAAATATGAAGTCATAAGTGCATAGTTGCTAGGTTCGCATGTAAAATATTTATTTATTGTCCCACATTTTGAAGTTTTCATGTGACTTTTTTTCTTTTTATTTTTAAAAAAAAATTGGCGTTTTTGAAATTTCTTCGTGTTGTATTTACTTACATTTGATTAATTGCACATTGTTTACCAAATAATTGACCATTATGGTTGATAACTTGGTGTTAAGAATTACATGCAAAAACTCGCCTCTTCTAGTTGCTCCTCCTCTTCATCTCTCTCTCCTCCCTTTTTTGTTGCTCATGTCCTCGTTTTCCCCAACTCCCACACACACAAACAAAAGAAAGAAAAAAGAAACAAAACCAAATAAATAAATAAGTAAAGAAGCCACAAAAACCTCAAACAAAGACACAAAACCAAAAAAAAAAAAAAAAAAAAAAAAAAAAAAAGAGAAAAAAAAAAAAAAAAAAAAATAAAAAAAAAAAAAAAAAAAATGTCCATCAAAAAAAATAACACACCTCCAAACAAAAAAAAAATGCGTAACATATTCAGTCGAAAGTCTTCTGTGGGCTCGGCTCAAAC
>Ga0116231_10004485_pt1 | contig 28235 bp, 18 predicted proteins | sample S1TSphgellanicum_2_FD_89695 | JGI IMG/M metagenome (GOLD analysis project Ga0116231, IMG submission 89695) | Host-associated microbial communities from peat moss isolated from Minnesota, USA - S1T2_Fd - Sphagnum magellanicum MG | ecosystem: Host-associated > Plants > Peat moss > Unclassified...
TATTTTTTTCTATTTTTTTTTTTTTTTTTTTTTTTTTTTTTTGGTTCTATTTAAATTCACCAAAATGGGAGCAAAAAAAAGTAGTCATAAACTTTGAGAAAAGCATAAGAATTTCTCACTTGCAACAAAGGAATTTCAAATTAACCCTCGATTACAATCCAGGTTAGTAAGAGCCAAAGTGAAACCAGGTCCAAATTTTAGAACCGAATCCGGAGGTTCTTCTTCATAAAAGTAAAGAATCGCCCTTGACACTAGAAAATACGGAAGCTCCGGAATGAAACATGAAGCCATCACAACCTTGGGCAAATAATGGTGACCAAAAAATGGACTTAAAATGGTAAGCAGAAACAATTAATTAAAAAATTGGTCCATATTTGCATGATTGACGAAATTAAAAAAAATTCAAAATCTCATGCTATTATTGGCTATAAAACTTTTCCATTGTCTAACTTATCTATCATTGTGGCAATATATTCAAAACTTTTGACACTGAAACGCGTAGGAAGAAAAAAAACAGGATGCTTCAAATTTTTCAACTTCCATACTTTTGAATAAGCCAAATTTGGCTAAATCTTCTTCCAATTGTCGTAAAGCTATGAATGCTACAGCCAAAAATAAATAAATAAATAAATAAAATTTAAATTTCATACCTGGGGGAAGTGTGGGATGGGGGCCAAAATTTCACACTGTGGTGAATCAAAAAAATTGAAAAATTGAAAATTAAAAAAAAAATTGCTAAAAATTTGGGAAAAATTCTCCAAACTTTGGAACACACCAGTTTTTTTTTTTTTTTTAAATTTTAATAATTTTTTAAAATATATTTATTTTCATAAATTTTTAAAAATTAAAAAAACCCTGCTTGCAACGCAATAAAAAATTTAAAAATAAATAAATAAATAAATAAATGAAAAATGAAGATGAAAATTAGGTAGGTAATTATTGCTGACTGCTCACAGCAACCCCCTTCCCGCACACTTCCTTTTGCTTAACTTGGCATTTCTTTTTCTCTTCTGCACTACTGCTGTGCCTGTTTTGCCTTTCCCTTTCCTTTCCGGTTTCTTTCCAGTTCCTTTTCCTTTGCTGTGCTGTTGCTGTTGCAGCTGCTGCTCCTGGCTTTGCTTTGCTTTGCTTTGCTTTGATTTGTGTTCACCAGCACACACACAACAGAGTTTTTGTTTGTTGCAGCACAACAATTAGCACCGCCAGTGGCAGCAGCAGCTCCTCATCTTCACTCCTCATATGCTTCTTCTTTTTCCTTCACTCCCACTCTTGCCTCTCATGCACTGCACACATGCATCATGATCATGAAACAACTATGATGATGATGATGATGATGATGATTAGGGAGTGAGGGAGTGAGGGAATAAGAGTAGAGTAGTGATCATGATCATCATGCTCAAACAAGAAATGAGAAGGACTCATCAGGAGAACAAGAACATCACCAACAACTACTACTACTACTACTACTTCTTGTTGTAGTGAAATGTAGAGAGCATTTTGGGGAATGGGTTGGTGTCTTGGTTTGTCATTCTCATCAGGAGTAACAACAACAGCAGGAGCAGGAGGAGGAGGAGTAGCAGTAGCAGCAGTAGCAGCAGCAGCAGGAAGTGGAGGTGGTGGTGGAGAAGGAAGAGAGGGAGAAAAGCAACTTAGTGGATTTGGGAGAGAAAAGGAGTAGGAGTAGTAGCTGAGCAGCAGCTGTAGCTGTTGTTGTAGTAGTAGATTCATACATTTTCTGGGAGTTTTGAGGTAACTGGTCATTTTCTTTGTTTTTTTTTTCCGTTTTTTGGGTGGTTGTGGAAGAATTGGGTGGTGGGTGGGAAGAAAGTGGTTTGCTCATCTGATGGTTGTTTTGTAGATGGGGAGTTTTGAACTGCAGAGCTTTCGATAAGTATGGTAGATAGTTGTCCAGATTTTGATTTTCTGGAAGAACAAGAAGAAGTAGGAGGAGAAATGGTGTAGAAGAGAAAGAAGCAAGAAACCCAGGAATGGTGTAGAAGTAGATGAAGGAAGTGTGCTGAACAAGACAGAAGGAGGCAGTTGAGAAATGTTGTTGTTTGCGTGTTTGAGAAGTTGTTAAAGATTTTGTAAGGAGGACTTGTTTGTTTCCGGGCGTTGGAATCGATTTGGAGTGGATGTGATTATTTCGAGGGAGAGGCAGACAGAGAAACTGAGAGGAGAAGAACCGCAGCTGACGGGGAAAAAAAAGCAACACAAACCCAAAAGGAAGGGAGTTTCACAAGCAGAAGAGAAGCAGAAGGAGCAGCAGCGAGGATGAGGGCAACCACGGGAGAAATCGATTCGGTGGTGGCACGGGCGCAATTCATGCGGGAGAGTTTGGGGAAGAGCCAAGCCATCACAGACTCCATGATCGCCATTCTGGGTTCCTTCGACAACCGCTTGTCCACCCTCGAGACCGCCATCCGTCCTACCCAGGTACGTTGTTTGCACCTTCCTCCTTCCTCCTCCTCCTCCGCAGCATGATCGCAAGAAACCAGTACTAGTAGCAGTTACCCTAGTTCTCCTACTCCAAATTCTGTCGCCACTCAACAACAGCTTCCTGCTGGTACCCAAGGCGGTGCATGACTCTAGATGCAGGGGGGAAGCATCAGGTTCTGCACCAGGCAGGAATCAAGGGATTTGTGCCAAGATCACAACTCTTCTTCCGCCCTAGATGTTGAGATTTCTTTCCTAGACTAGGTTTTTAGGGTTTGCTTCCGGATTTTGACAGCGCCCATCTGGCAGGCAAATAAGATTCAGAAAATAATTTGTGTGTGTGTGAGAGACAGATTCTCTTCTTCTGCAGATTTCAGAATCTGAGTCTTCTTGTTGATTTATCAATCTTCTTCTTCTTCCTCGACTTCCGGTTATCTTCTTGTGTAAGGAGATGATCTTCTGTAGGATGGAATGCCTGCCAAGAATGATTTTTCTTCTTCTTCTTCTCCTTCTTGCTGCTTCCTTCACTGGATGGACAGATGGACAATAAGAAGAACTTTTTGTTTTTTCCTTTTGGTTGATCTTCTTCAGGTGCGCACACATGCGTTCAGGAAAGCGCACGAAAACATTGACAGCATCTTGAAAGCTGCAGAGTCTGTGTTGACGCAGTTTGAAGTTTCTCGCCAGGTATGTATGTTTGTATGGATGGATGGATGGATGGATGGTGCCCTTCTGAATCCCTCTGCCCTCCTCTCTGTTTGAATCATACTGTGATTGATGTGGTTGCACGATCGATCAATCAATCTCATTAAGTGTGAAATTTCTTTCTTTGAGACAACTTGATGTAGTTGTGCAACTGATCAATCCATTGATCTCATAGAGTGTGAAATTTTTTGTTCTTGTGTGGTGGTGGATGGGTGGGTGGGTGTCTGAAGGTGGAGAACAAGGTTCTGGAAGGTCCCAAGAATGACTTTGGCGGTTTCTTGACAGCTGTGGATCAACTGCACACAAATGTGGAGTACCTGACGATGAACCGTAGCTTCAAAGCCAGTGATGCTGCTCTCAATCATGCACGCGGACTACTTGCCACGGGCATGACTCGACTTGAGGAAGAGTTCAGAGTTCTCCTCACCCAACACAGGTTGATTCTCTCCCCTTAGCTTGTTACCATCTCCCTCTCTCTCTCATTTTGCTGAAACTACTACACTTTGTATGGAAAAAGTGGCTGCTGCTGAGGCTACTTTTGTTGTAGCTTTGTGGGACTCAAGATTGGGACTCTGCTGTTGTCTTGATGATGCTCAAGATTATGATTGGTTTCTCTCTCACTCTCTCTTGCAGCAAGCCAGTGGATCCTGCACGACTTATTGAAGCATTGCCAACTCCAGGAAAAAATCCAGACACTCCTCTCACCGTTGCTGCTGGCTCTGAAGAAGTGAAGCTGCTCACCAATGCACCTCACAATGACAAGGACAGCAATCCGCCAGTGATTCCAATTTTGATCCCACCACGAATTCTTCCACAGTTGAAAGAGATGGCACAGCGTTTGGTAGCTGCTGGCCATCATCAACAGTGCCTCAAGATTTACAGGTAACATCATCAGGGGCATGTGAAGAAAATGGGTAATAGTTTTGTGGAGCAGCCAGCCAAGTTGCAGTCTAGATGGCAGCATCTATGTAAATATGCATGTACGTGTTCATGTCCTCCAATGGGTTGTTGTTGTTTGTCTTAACCTAAAATTGTCTTATTATGGGTTGGTTGTTGCAGGGATGTGCGGGCCCCAGCATTGGAGCAGAGTTTGCGGAAGCTAGGAGTAGAGAAACTTAGCAAAGAGGATTTGCAAAAAATGCAGTGGGAGGATCTGGAGGGCAAGATTACAAACTGGATCCAGTACATGCGCATTGCAGTAAGCACTTTTGTTCCTTGTGCATCCAGAAGAACTTCTTCAGGAAAGTAGTAGTAGTAGTATGCACATTTTTTGAGGTAGAATTGCTGGAGGATATAAAAGTCACAGTTTTTTGTAGAGAAAAACTCCATTTATTGTTTTTCTCTGGTGGAGAGGACACTGCTGGCTGGCCAACACAATCTTAAAAGATGAATTGGTAACATTGGTAGTCTGTTACAGTTGAGACATAGTTGCGAAATGCTCAAGTAATGGATGTTGGATTTTGGCATAGTGAAATGAAGAAACATGTGACCTTAAAAAAGAAAATGAGATGAGATTTCTGTTGTCATCATTGTCATTGGTGATTTGATGGAATGCCAAGAATGCAGAAATGCACTTGTTAGACAGAGAAACCAGAGGTCTGCAAGGAAACAAGCTTTTAGTCATAATTGTGCTTGGGGGTCTTCCAACAGGTGAAGCTGTTGTTTGCTGGAGAGCAAAAGTTGTGTGATGAGATATGGTCCCAACTTGACCCACACCGGGAGAAGTGCTTTGCCGATGTAACTGACACAAGTGTCCACATGCTTCTTAGCTTTGGGGAAGCCATTGCAAAGAGCAAAAAGTCCCCAGAGAAACTGTTTGTGCTGCTTGATATGTATGAGACTCTGCATGACCTCCAACCTGAGGTACCTATTGCTCCTCTTCTTCTTCCTGTTGTTGTTACATACTTGTCTTTCTTTTCTCTTGGGTTTAGCTTAACCTGTTTGGTCTTAATATCAAGTGAGTCAATGTGAGCTATAATAATGCTGCTGCAAAAGGCACTGAAAGAGGGAATGGGATTTGACATGGTGTGCAGATAGAGAATGTGTTCTCTGGGGAGCCTGCAACAGGCATGCGGGAGGCAGCAGCTGGCCTCATCAAGCGGTTAGCACAAACAGCAAAAGACACCTTTGGGGATTTTGAAGATGCGGTTGAGAAAGATGCAACCAAGACACCTGTGTTGGATGGCACAGTTCACCCACTCACCAGCTATGTCATCAACTACGTCAAATTTTTGTTTGAGTATGTGTTCTTCACTGCCTCTATTTTTCCTATGCATGACAACTGTCTGTCTGTTGCTTCAACACCACCCTTTCGTCATCATTGCACCATTATAGATATCAGTCCAATTCCCATACTGAAATAGGAGATTTGGATGGTGTGGATTTATAGCTATCAGTCCACATTGAGCCAGTTATTTGGCGATGGAGAACTGGCAGAGAAGTCACACTTGGCAGCTGCAACTATGCGCATAATGTCAGTGCTACAAACCAATCTGGATGGAAAATCAAAGCTATATAAAGACCCTGCACTTACACAACTCTTCCTCATGAACAACATCCATTACATGGTCAAGTCTGTCCGACGGTAAGCCTCTCCTTGCTGTGTGTATCATCATAAGCCTTTTCTACTAATGATTTTTTTTGGTTGAAATTTCGCATCCTGGTGACAAAGAAAAGGGGGGTGTGAATGGTATAAAGGGATTTAAAAAAAAACCAATGGTCCCATGTCAACCACATTTAGACAATAGTTTCTAGCATGTCACCAGCATGTTGCAGGTTTCCTAAACTTTTCTATTTTCCTTCTAACCTGTAGCCAGATTTGGCTAAGCCCTCTTTTGGATGGTCACCACCAACCTACATCACGAATTTGAAAAAAAAACATTATACTGTTTTCTACATCATGCATTTTAGTGTCATTTTTGTTAAAGTGAGATTTGAGTGTTGTTCATGAATCCTTGAGACATGTTTTTGGGTGGCATGCTAACTAATGATTTCTGCTGGTTTCTTGATGCTATCTCCTTGCAGGTCCGAAGCAAAGGATATGTTGGGGGATGATTGGGTGCAACGACAACGACGGATAGTTCAACAGCATGCAACTGGGTATCGACGTGCTGCTTGGACCAAGGTCAGTACTTGGAACAGTCACCATGAAACCCTTCATGCTTATCTGATCAAGAACTAAATGGAGAGCACTGTAAGAGAAGCAGGACGTTTCTTCTCGTGAACCCAACAGTAACATCATCACAATTTCTGGTCTAGGGTCTAGTCTAAACCCCTAAACCCTAAACTTGTGTCTCTGAAATCTATTTGGCAGGTTTTGTCATATATAACATCGTCAGGCTCAATGTCATCATCAAGTGCAGTGGGGAGTGGAGATAGTGGAGGCATCTCAAAGACCCAGATCAAAGAAAGGTGCTCTGTCTTTGTATTGTGGGCAGTTGGGAGAAGAATCATGCTGATTTTTTTCTGATATATAGAAAATTGCAAGAGCTTTCTTTCAGTGAATCAGATTAGGGTTTAAAGTCTTAATGTTTCTGGAATGACTGCTGCTAAATCAATCAATCCATCTATTTCTTCTGAGTGTGCTATGCAATCCACACATCTCACATGTTGATTTTACAGAGCTTGGTAAACTTTGACCCCCATTTGTTTTCACACTTTTTATTTGTGTTTCTTTTGTAGGTTCAAAAACTTCACCCTGACGTTTGAGGATCTATGTCAACGGCAAAGCCAATGGACGATTCCTGACAATGAGCTTCGGGAAGCAGTGAGGCTACAAATTGAGGAAGTCTTGTTGCCTGCATACCGATCTTTCCTTAAGCGCTACAGGTGTGGAAGGAGGACAATGCAACCCAAAAGCCTCAGTTTTAAACATTGAGAGTTTCTCTAACTTAAAGCGGTTTGGAAACATTGAAAGAATGAATGCTTCTCAAATCTGAAAGGGTACAAGCATCTGACGCATTTTGCTGCAGTGTTCTGCAACATGTCATTCATTCTTTTGTTGTTTACTTTCTTTTGCAGCTCTGCAATTGAGAATGGGAAGATTCCAAACAAGTATGTGAAGTACACTGCAGAAGATTTGGAGCGAATGATTGGTGAACTTTTTGAAGGAAAAGCACGCTCCGAACAAAGACGATATTGATCCAGTGAGCATGTGTGGACCCCAAAAAGAAATTCAAGCAAAAGTTACAGTGTTGTTCTTCTCTCTTCTGAGGAGTAAAAAGAGAAGGGCAATCAAAGACAGAATTTTGCCAGTAGATTAAAAAACAACTCGGCACAGAGATGGGTTCCTGTTCTGGGTCTCTATAGTTTTCTCTTTGTGGTTGGGGGAATCATCTTGACTTACTAAAAGAGGAGAACGGACGTTGTATTGGGTATTATTGTAGTGTCATCCTCTGTTTGATTAGACATTCTTATGTGTCTATTTGGAGTCTTGACAAAGAAAGATGCACAAGATTTTTACCATCATCAACAAATGGCGCAGCTTGTATAATAGGGGATGGTGGAAAGTAAAAGCTTAAAGAATCTATTCATTTACTCATTATTGTTGTCTGCACGATGATTGCAATTCGATGTAATTCTCTCTGGTTGATTTTATACAGCCAGTTTTGCCAGTGGATCTGAACTATAGACCAATTCTGTTGTTCACAGTGGGAACAGAATTGCTCTTTATTGTTTGTCTCAATACAGGATAGCTATGATGATTGGGAGTACTGCACGGGTGGTGTGATTCTTTGCCATCTTTTGACCGAGGCAAAGTTGTCCTGTGATCCAGCAACTACATCAATCAGAAAGTGGTCCAAGGTACTTACTGGTTGTGCTTGTGTTTTGGCTTTTGCATCATTTTGTTGTTTTATGTTTAGACAAGGCAGGCAATCAGCTAAGCTTTTGTTTGTGGATATACGCTAGTCTAGAACCCATCTCTAGCATTACCACACATCTTGCTAGCAACAGGCCTTAGCTACCTGTTTGAATGAGGTGAATAAGAGAAGCCATCTTTGTCCACAGCCAGTAGAAGAATGCGAAATCATCAAACTTTCTCAAAACCTTGACCGTGGACTCTGAAGCTTACTCTTTGATTGGGTTTCTCGCCCCAAATCGGCATTCAAAACTGTTGAGCATGTGAATAGCTTGAGCGAATTATGGGTTTTGAATTGTGCAAAATTCTCAAGAGGACTTTTCAGCCAATGCCTCCAGGGAAAAAAAACTGAAGAACCGAATGAATATCAACCAGGTGTGAACAAACTCAATATAAGCTTCAAACTTTCCGGTATGAAGGTTACCATTTTAAAGCTCTGCTGAGCACCATTGCTGAATGCCATAGTCCCTCCTCCTCCTCCCCCTCCTACAACTTATGGAGCCCAAAAACCAATTCTGATCTGCTCCAGCCTCTAAAAGGGAGATAGAAAATGTTATGAAAATACTTCAAATACCCAATATACAACAACAACAAACAACAACAAATTAGAATCCATTTGCATATTAAAGCATGTGAACAAATTTAATGGGGCCAACACACAATTTTCAAAAAGGATTTCACAAATGATCATGACTTGAATACAGCACTGTCAGATCTTCTAGTTTACTCTCAACAGTGTTTCCTTCGGAACCAAGATTTGAAGGTACAATTGGTTCTTAGATTGCAAATTCTCTCCTAGGTTTTATTATTCACAATGACTAGGAGTTAAAGGAATCTATCCATATCTAACAAGATACCACCATTGAGAGGTTATGCTAAATCTTCTTGTGCAACTTGGTACTAATGGGGCTCATCAATCAAACTTACTTTGAAAACTTCTAGAGAAGCCGCAAATTCTGGAGTTTGCACACATTCATCAATCAAACTTACTTTGAAAACTTCTAGAGAAGCCAGTCGCAAATTCTGAAGTTTGCACAATGTGTGCAAAATTGCTGAATGGAATCAAATTGACTCAAAGGGAACTCGATATAAAACTTTTGCCCACCAAAGCAAAGTTAGAATTGGGCTCATTTCCAACAATTGGAAAAAACACGAGGATTTTGGGGGGCAACCACTTTGCAAGATTGTGTTACCACATCATGTGTCTAGATTAAAGGATTTATATGCTGGGGGCAAAAGGTTACAATTGATAAATAGAAATTGTGGGTTGAAAATATTTGTAAAAGAAAATTTGATAACAAATAATATGGAACTCAATAACCCTCGATCCCACGGAAAATCATTTGGGAAAACCTCTTGACCAACTCTCGGCCTTTTATAGATTGCCATAAAAAGTTTTGGAAGAAGGTTTTCCTACATGAAGTTTGCTTATCCCTACATTGGGTGTGCTCCAAAAACGTGGTGTTTGTTCTACATTCAAGTTGCAACCAAATTTGACACTTGACTCATTGAAGTTTGGTGTCCAAGCTATGTTTGATGTCCTACTTGTGTGTGTCAATCTTGATTTATTATTATTATTATTATTATTTTATTTTTGTCTTGGACATTCTTTAATTTTGTGTCATCAATTTGCCTGTGTCATCTTTTGGTGTAAAAATGGATGAGACTCGCATATTTTCTTGTAATCACATTACAAAAACATATTTCACATCAAATCACTTGTATGTTTAATTTACTAAAAATTAATTCATATTCACATGTATTTTTTAAATGCAACAAATGTTAATATTGTCAAAGACCTATATTCAATCAAGCTTGTGAGTGTAAACTTGTTCACACATTTGTGATAGATTGTAAATGAATAGTTTAAAAACTTTTAATGATTGAAAATTGTACAAATTGAAATAATTGTTGTGGATGTTAATTTACAATTATATACATGAACTTAATAATTTTATGTCGACAATATAAGTTGATATTCATGACCAACTTCCAACTAGTGGTAATGAGTTCAATTCATTATAACTAAGACATTTTATAAGATGTTATGCATATATACCAAATTTTAGAGGATTCAAAAGTAAAATTGGGTATAGTTTTAATACCTCAAAATTAAACACCCTCCAATAAGAAGTTCTAATTTCTCTATCATGGTCTTGAATATGAAAATTCATTTAAATCATTTATTTGAATGAAATTTATTTTTAATTAAAATAACCATAAACAACACATAGATTATTTTAAATGTTATACTCAATGAAGTACAATAGACCAAATGCAAATGCAAGCTTAAGCTTATAAATTTAATGCTGTGCATTAACAAAACTTCTAAATCTAGACATTGTGTCTAGTGTTAAAAGATTTCCTAGAATGCTATTTTACAAAATATAGTATGCAGAGGGCTTAGGAAAAAGAACTCATTTAAAACTATTTTAAATTGTCCCTATTATGATTCAACTCTCATTTTTGAATCAATAAATAACTCCAACAACTTGAACAAACTTCAAATAAAAATGAAACTCAAATGTTTTTTCATGGGCGATATTGATTATTTAAAAGTAACTCATTATTTTTTCCTTACATGAAACGTTCGTTGATTTGGCTTAACTCCAAATGCCTATGGCATATCTAAGCTTTCACTTCAATTTGGAGAAAGGCATGAAAATTTGAAAAAATCATGAACCTATCAAGTGGACAATCAAAATGAAGGAATAATTAGTTAATTGTAAGGAATTGGACTAAGAGCAAATATGAGGCTTGGCAAGGGACTAGATCCAAGGGTGTATGACATTCACCTAGACAAAAGGAAAAGAGTGCAGGAGTCCAACAAAGGCATTCTCAAGACTCTCAACAAGATCAAAATGAACATTCAAAAAGATTGAAGGATTGAATCTTGTCCAAATTGATTGATGCCATCAAAAAAGATGTTAGTGATGACTATAATAGGCTATTGTATGTTGGACTCACATGTTGAATTAAGGAAATTAATGTTTTAAAATTATGAGAATTTGAAAATTTTGCAAAATAAATAATTAATACAAATTAGTTAAAATGATTAGACCAAAATTTGAAAGGACAAATCATCTGCAAAATTAGGAGCTTGAAATGGCATTTGATAGGTCACAACAAGGGCTATAAAAATGGGTTTACATGCCTCAGCCCTCAATGGATTATGTTTCTTTTAAGAGTTGTAAGGTTTTATGTTTTGGGACATGAAACCATTATAGTTTTGAAAGTGCAACTTCCAAAATTTTCAGACTTCTACCATTTCAATGAGGTTCCATAAGGACTTTAGTTAGCCTTATAAGGATATTAATGCTTCAAACAAGGGTGTGGTATGTGGTGTGCCCATGATGAATCTAAGATGAGGTTTGGCCTCAAGTTGGGTTTAACCACAATTTTGTATGTCCTTTGTGCAAGTGAAAGGGTCAAGGGTTCTTATCAAGCAATATGCTTTTGAGCACCTTAAAATTCTCACTACTTTGAACCCAATGTTAAAAACCTAGGAAGTGCTTGAAATTGTTTAGAAAATCCATCATGTGTTCATATTGTGTAAAGAATAATGAAAATGAAATTGGACTTGAAAAATGACTTGAACCACATAACAAAATTAGGTCAAAGACTTTGTATCAAATGTTCCACAAGTTTGTATTGATCATTGTTCCACATATGAATGTAAGAAAGGGGAAGGGGGTTCTAAATTCTAATGTATGAACTAGATAAAATATTTTATTTTCAAATATATGCAAGTTGAATGAATGTATACATGGTTCAAAAAATTAACATGCAATTAAAGATATATAGGCATTATAAAAATATCAATTTGGGCAAAGGTGAGGTTAATGATCAACCATTATCCTCATCACAAGGTAAATGCACCTTTGTGGAAATAAATATGTAAATTATGAGGACAAATATTGCACTCTTACAAGTGAAGATAAATAATTGATTGTGCCCCAACATTGCATACACGAACACATCTATGTATATAACTAAAAACTTATTGGATGTATGTATGTATGTGTTCTTCATACCGACCTTTTTCAAGCCTAATTAACCAATACCTACCCACCAATATGGACATGAAAAGGCACATGTTATGTGCATTTTCATGTCTAGGATGTTATTTTATGTTATGAAGTTTTGAATTGTGTTTGTGTTTTTAATGTGAAAATTGAAACAACAATTGAATATGATCATGAGAATTGAAACACCAATTTAATGATAAATTAAAACAACAATTTGATATGGTCACAAAGGATTGAAATTTCAGCAATTCAATAAGACATTGAGATAACAATTCAATATGATCATGAGGAATTGAAACATTCATCAATGAAAAATTGAAACAATAGTAATTCAATATGATCATGAAAAATTGAAATAAATCAATATGATGATGATGAGAGAATTGAAATAACAAAGAAAGTTTTGGTTATAAACTTGATCAAGCATTTTAAATCATCATGCATGCACATGATGAATTTTTTTCTCTTTATTAATTGGAGCATCTATGGGAACCATGAACATCCCAAATTGTGCAAATTTTTGCAAAATTACCATTTAAATTGAAGCTGAACCTTCACTAGTAAATTTATGATTTTACATTTAGTATTCATGAAACAAATTTCATTCACTTTAGATGCAACTTTTGTAGTTATTATAAATTAAATTATTCAATCATATTGGTAAGATATTCGATTATTTGCACATAGATGATTGCAATGACATATGTATAGACATATATCAAATTAAATTATGTAAACCATATAACCAATGACATGATTTTTGATGTTCAATGCACATTGGTAGCTTCATTTACAATTTATTGGATATCAATTTCAATCCACCTTTATTGAAGATTAGTAATAGGTATGATTCCCAAACAAGAAAATTGTAAAAAAATCAAATTTTGTTTCAGTTTTTGATGTTATAACATTTTTGTTGAGTGTCTTCAAAATTGACTTCAATGGTGGCTTCATTTGCAATTGATTGGATATCAATTTCAATCCAACGTTATTGAAGATTAGTGATAGATATGATTCCGAAACGAGAAAATTGTAAAAAAATCAAACTTTGTTTTAATTTTTGATGTTATAACATTTTTGTTGAATGTCTTCAAAATTAACTTCAATTTTGGTTAATTTCAAGGTTATCAAATCAAGCTACTACAAAATACATTGGAAGGTTTTAAAAACATTCGAAAAGCCTTTGAAATATAACTAACCTTTTGGAAAACATTGAATGCCAATTGAGAAAAGGAATAAGAAAGGAAAGTTTTAAAAAATAATTGTTGAATGTAATTGAAAACAATTTAGAGGATAATTATTGGAAAAAATGGTAATGATGGATTTCATTTAAAAATTGTTGTTAATAATTTTTGAGTCCTATCTATCTTCTAACATTTATTGTGATTTAGTTTAATATTTTTCTAGTGCAATTTTTGTATGATTGCATATAAGTTCAACATTGATATTTAATTTATTATTTTTAATAATCAATTTAAACTTAAATTCATTTTTTTCAATTGCAAATATAATGTTATGGTTGGATTTGAAATTTTATTTTTATTCATTTAAAAATAAAACCATATATAATAATGATATGGTTTCATGTAAAAAATAATTTGAATAATTTTTAAGGTCACATGTTGAATTTTAAAAAATTAATAATTAATAATATTCCTACATTCAATTGATTAACAACAAATGTGAAATAGAAAAATATATTATACACACAACCAAAAACTTATTACAAGTAATTGAAGAATGTACAAGTACATTCAAAATTATTACTAATTAAAAAATCATATAGTCAAGTGAAAGGTATTCATTCATGTACAGTCATAAAACAAATAATCTAAAGTATGGAACTTCTAGGGCATGTTTAAGTATATGCATTTTGTTCTTACGTTGAATTTATGTTGAAAAAGGTTCAAGAACTAGGATATAACCTGTATGTTGAAATGATTCAAAACTCTAAAACATGGAATTAGGATATTAACCCCAAACATCAAGACTCATCTTTTAAGTGGGGACATTGTTTATATTTTCAAATGCCCCTTTTTATGTTATAAATATACAATATAATTGTCAAGGAAATGCCCCTTCCTTTAGCTAGGGGGAATTTTTCTTTTGGAATAAAGATTAAAATATTGCACTATTAGCTTGTTGCAATGTTTGCAAAGTTGAACTTGGAAATTTTTATTTCATAAGATTTAATGTTGGAAATTGATAACAAATCAACGATAGAATAGAGATGATTGAACACCAAATTACAACAAGCTCTCCATCCAACCTTAGATCACACAAGTTGCTACAAATTTTATGATCCGCCTTCAAGCTATGGTTTACTCCTAATATGAGGTGAACATCCCACATGCAAATGTTACCTTCCCTAATATGGCATGCACATACACATGCACAAGGTCATCAACCCATGCAAATGTTACTTCAACCTATTCGAGGTGAACATAAAATATAATGAATTATTTAACTAACTTTAACTCAAGTGCCTCATAGTTCAAAAAAGTTAAGTGCATGAAGCACAAATATCCAAGGTAAAAGTAACTTGATAAACATAACTGGATAGGATGTTAACATCTAACATTTAGGATTTAATTTTTAAATTAATTGAAACTTCCATTGACAAAGGCCATCTATGGGTTCTTATGGAAGATGAAACACTAAAATGTTGAACATAATGGTGGTAAATGACAACAAACTATGGGGGAAATGGGACGATGACAAGGAAACAAGGGGGATGATAAAGAAAAAAATAGAGAACTATTTTTAGGAAACTATTGACAAACATATGGTCAAATAGTAGGTCACTATGGAGTAGTTGCATGCTACAAGTGGATGTGGGACAATGGGGAGCAATGAAGACCAGTGAAAGTAAACAAGGTATGGCTAACTTGGTAATGGAAGAATGATTAAGTGGCAACAAATGCAATCTTCAACATGGTTGTCCAAACCAATGTGATGTACTAAATTTACATCAATCACTATGTTAACATCATGTTTGATGCATCAACTTGTTGGCCACAATTGTAACAAATTAACTAACATTTTCTTGACATTAAAACAACACTATTCGCAAGTAATTTTTTATTTGGTCACCGCTATGGACCAAAATTTTTAAAATCCACTCAATTTTTAAAATATTTTTAAAAATTAAAAGATCCAACTATTTTATTTTTAAATTAAAATACTTTTGGTCACCACATGGATCAAAATCTAAATCTAGATCCTAGTTCATATAATAGTTATTGAAATTTTGGTCCCCTTAAAAAATTGAAGGTTTGACAAAAAAAATTTAACCACTACATCCAAATAATTAAAAAAATTATGGGGGAATTAATTTTTGGTTGTCATATGGATTATGCCCTAAATCCACCCAACCAATATAGGAACCATAACCAAACCCACATTATCTAAGGAAAAAAAAAGATCTAAATGATAATTTAAATTTAGTCACCACATCTTCATATTAACCAATTACATGTGTCATCCTTGTTAAGAAAAATAAATCAAATCATCAAGATGATGACTTGTTTACATATTTTTAGTATTTTTGGGTAGATTATTTTATTTAAAAATGATACTGCCACTTAAATGAAATGTTTTGAGGAAAAATGCTCATGTGCTTAAAACTTTCACTTACAAAAAGCCATGGGTATGGAGATGAATGCAATGTTGACCTATAGACTAATACTTCCATTATAAACTTGGGGTACTTCTTAATTATGAAAATTACATGCATACTTGGTTGGTTTTAAGAGTTGAACATATTTAGTTTATAAAGTGCTTCATATTTAAAAAGTTGGTTATATTTAGTTTAATATGTGATTTTTCATATTATGTTGAACCTTAATTGATGAATCATAGGATGATAAAAAAAAAAGGTTTGATGACTTAAATTTGAAAAGTCACATGACAAGTCACCGGATTAAAATAGGTAAATAAATCTTTAGGATCTTGTATGTTCTTTTTTTTTTTTTGTTTATTAGTATTTAAGGTGATTCTGGGTTGTAGCAACATAATAGCAGATAGCTAGAATGATGTACTGTGTTTAGTGTTCATGATTTTACAAGTAAAAACTAGTTTACAAGTAAAATTATTTATTATTATGATTTATTCTTACACTTGAATTCAATTGCCATATTGACAATCAAGATGCTTATTAAAAATATTTTTATTTTTATTTTCTTGGGATGAAAATTTTGTTGCCACATGGAACAAATTGCATATTAGTCCCAATCCTTATGGACACCTTCGTCCATGTGATAATCAAATTTTAATCCCAAAGAAAAAAATTCATTAAATTTTTTTTAAAAAATTAAAAATTTGAAAAATAAAATTTTGACCATCAAGATCCAGCTGATCAAAATTCAGTTGCCACATCTAGGCAACCAAGATTTGTAAAATTTTAATTTATTAAAAATTTAAAAAATAAAATTGAATAGTGCAAGAGATTTTAGTTGTGTTCAGATTGAGCTGGTTAGGGTTAGGGATTTGATTAGCTCTTCTGAAGGGGCAGAACACATCAAAATATAGAGGACATATCCAACATGATTTATCATTAATGTAATTTTATTTTTATTTTTGTGTTGTGAGCAAGTGTTTTTTAAAATTAGATTTATTTAATTAAAAAAAATTCCTCTTCAATTTTGTGATGTAGTTAGTCACACTGGCAATCATCCACAAGAGGAATTAGCCAAATTTGGCTATAGGGTCCAAGAGGAAAGTAAAATTCTTTAAAAATCTTTTTCATTACAGTTATGTACACATATGGTGTTTTTATTATTATTTATAATTAATTTCTGGGGTATTGATCACTCACTCTGGTGACAGCCTCAACCCTAACATTTTTCATCCAAAATATTGGGTACAACCCATTTTACTCTAAATTAGGGTTTAAAAAAAAACAGTCTAATACTGAAATTTTGATACCCATCTCTGAATTCTCTTTTTATACAATCAAATATAAATCCTTGGGAGCCCCAAGGGCTTTACACTAGGAGTCAAGGCTGATATTAAATTCAAAAATTAAAAATTAAATAATAATAATAAAATTATTTAATCTACCACTTTATGGCCTTGACTTTATGGCCCAAAGGCCAAAAAAAAGGATACCTATTCACTTGGGAGGCCAATTTGCAACCTTTGAGGCCAATGTTGCTGTAATAAAATATTATTGTTTTGATGAAATCAACAGCATAGGATCAAAGTAAATCATAAACCAAACCCTAAACCTTTAGACCAAATCTTATATTTTTCTCTTTCTTCTTCATGGAATCTCTTTTCATTTTATTTTTTCTTCTCCTCTTGTTGATGAATGAGCTTTTGTGCTTGTTTGTTAATAATGAAGTGGGTTTCTAATTTCTTTTCTACTTGGGATATGGCCATGAAAAACACAAGAATTACAAAAAAAAAATCTGTATCTATGTTCATCCATGATGATTTGATTTGACTAACTTTTAAAATTTAGCTTGAAAAAGCAAGCAAAGATGAAAAAAAAGAATGATACCAATTTAGGGTTTAGCTTGAAAAAAGAAGCAAAGATGAGAAAAAAGAATGATACCAATTTAGGGTTTAGCTTGAAAAAAGAAGCAAAGATGAGAAAAAGAAAGACATCAAGAAAGAAAGAAAGAAAAAAAGCATATGAAAGTTGAAGTCTTGGTCCCTACTTTTTGGCCTTCATGATTTTTATACACATGAACTCATTGACCCCAAAACAAATAATATTTTATTAATAACTTCAAGCCAAACAACAAGTCAAGTCAAGTCAAGAAGTAATGCTCAAATTTCTCATTATGGGTCCTCAAGATTTTGTTGGCCCCAACTCTTTAGTCTAAAGTGGGCCTAAGTAAAGTGTTGATTAAATAGTCTAGAGTTTTGAAAATATTGTGAAATATTATTAATAGGCTATATACATACTATCTATCTATCACAAAGCACCTAGTAATAAGCTAATTAGAGAGGATTCCCAATTTCCAAATTGCTTAATTAAAAGTTTTAGATGACTTTTATTGCTATTGTAGCACAAGCCAATTAAAAGCACATTTTTTTTGTCATATCCTTTTAATTATTTTCCTGACAGTTAATATGATGATAGATTGAAGGAAGGCCATTATATAGAAGACATTGGAGCACATGAGAGACCAAAACTTTGTCAAACTTACACACTTGAAAAACTTGAGTGACATATTTAATGCTTTGGATTTTAAGTCTACATTTGATCATAACCCACAAAAAAAAACCAAAAAAAATAAAATTATTTTCATTTATTATTATTATTATTTTTTTGTTTTGTTTTGAAGATGATTATTGAAGTTTTGTACATACTTCATATATGATGATTTATAGCCAGATTTGGCTAAAGCTTTCTAGGGATGATTGCCACTTTCTTTTTTTACATCTTTGTATGGATGATCATCACTTTGGCTTTTTAAAAAAAAGGACAAAAAAAAATTCCCCAGAAAAAAATTAAAACACTGGTGAAGAGAGAGAAAATTCAAGTGACTCTTTAGGTCTAGGGTTTAGGGTTTAGATTTAGGGTTTAGGGTTTTTACAGTTGTGTTTTTCTTATAGAAATTTAATGAACTTTTCTGACCCTTTAGCAACACGACAAAATCAGAGTCAGAATTACTGAAGAAATCAGTACTTAGAACTTATTAGGAATGTCTGTTTTGCCCCATGAGTACAGACTGAGTCCTGACCATCTTTAAGACTCAGCTCTGTGTTGTTTCTGTTGCCAAATTCACAGTGTCAGGACTCTCAGGACTCTCAGGATGTGTGAAATTCAATTCAATTCAATGTGAATCCAATCACACCTCAAGTAAGAAGAGAATTGAGAGAGGATTGATCCACAATTACCTCATGAATTAGAAAAAGTTAGTGATGAATTGATAATCTTCTGTGGAGTTTAGAAGTCATTGGATTACCTTACTCATTGAATAGTGTTGATAATCTTCTGTGGAGTTTAGAAGTCATTGGATTACCTTACTCATTGAATAGTGTTGATAATCTTCTATGGAGTTGATTTAGGAATGCAAATCACGAGCGCAATTTAGTCACTTATTTAGTCACATAAATGTTTGTTGAATTGATAGTCCTTTTCTCATTTTGCTGCTCATGATGGGTCAAGGTAGAAGAATACTTCAGTTGTTTCCATTTTCTCATGATGGGTTGAACATAGAAAGAACACTCGGGTGGCCACTTGTTTCCATTTTGCTCATGATGGATCAGGATAGAACTCTCTCTCTCTGGCTGTTTGTTTCCATTTTGCTCATGAATGCTTCTATGTTTCCCTTTGCTCATGATGGGTCAAGGTTGTTGAACACTCTGGTTGTTTGTTTCTGTTTGCTCATCACAAGTTTTATCAAGGATAGAACAGTGCACACGGTGGAGGCGTGCGGCTGGCTGATCAGGTTCTTCCATGATCAAAAGCTGGATTATGATGATTATGATGATGATGATGATAATGGGGTTGTGTGTGCTCATTTCCATTAATCTGTGTTCCAATTTGGTCTGGGTCTTTAAGTAGGGTTTTTCTTAATTTTTGTTTTTCTAGAGGGTTGTGGTTGTGGTTGTGCTTGTGTGGGAAGAAGAAGAAGAAGAAGAATGGACATGAGATTTGGAGCTTTCCATGGTGGGTGCAACTTTCACACATTGAGAGTGGATCTGGAGGGTTAGTTAGAACTCTTGAATTTAATTGTCTTTGGAGCATGGCATGTAGGTATGTTGTAGGGTGGGTTCCTGCCCCATTGTTGTGATCTTGGAGGCTAAATTTTCTTGGTTTCCTTCTTCAAAGTTATTTCTAGTTCTTGATCACCTTTTAAAATAAAATAAAATGCTGGGCTTCTTACATTTGCATTGAGGTGTGAATGGATTTATTGATAGACTTGTTGTATAATTTGAGTTGGGTGAGTGAATTTGTTGTATGGAGAAGTTGCAATCAATTTGGTGTTTGTGTGCGTTGTTGCAATTGAGGTTGAGATTGAGATTTTTCAAGATGTTTATTGGGAGAGAGAATGAATATGAGAAGGAGGAGTTGGAGTCCCAAAGGATCATATTCGACATCGCCATCATCACCACCACTAGCATGAGCATGAGGAATCCAAGGAAAACCATTAGCAACATTCATATGCTATTTGGTATGAGCCTAGCTATGCCAACAATGAATTCATTTTGGGTTTTTATGGATACAAACTTTGAGTATGAAGGAGGTTTTGGGTGATGTCGACACTCATCACAATCACACTTAGGATTAGCAAGAGATTGCTAGAGGTTATACAATAGTAGGAGATGTGGTCCAATTGATCACATATTTCACAAGGGCATCTAGTGAAATGGGATCCATTTTGCGACTCTAAAATCGCGGACCAATTGCCATGGGCCTATGTGATTTCACCTAGTTGAATTCTAGTGAGGTAGGCCACCATTGTCCCCATTATTAGTGTGCCATTGTCATTTGTGATTTGTATGACAATTTTGTGATATGTTCTCTATTCCTCCTTTGTTTCTTTGAGAGTCCAATGCATGGATTTGCTAAAGAGGATGATCTTGATGAAGTTTTGGTATTTCTTTGGTGAGATTTAATGTAGTTCATCTTCCGTTCCCTATGGGACAATCATGTATTATGTACCATATTTGCATGCAACACCACCACCAACGCCATAAGCACACAAAGATGGAAAGGAAAAGAAGAAGCTATGGAGCAATCAATGACACCACATGATGGACATATGTGGGCACTATGTGCACTAGATTGCTGGTTTCTCATGTTAGAATGAGTTGCACTTTTGGGAACTAGCACCTTATCGGCCATTCCTAAATTAGGAATTGGCCTTAAAACTGGACTTGGAATCGTCCCCAATTACCTAGGTAATATTGTGATGAGTGAGCATTAGGAGCAACCTTCCTTTCCTTGGCAAAATTTCACCCATAGGAGAAATTAAAAATTTAAGATTCTGAAATGAAATGATTTTGGATGTTTTTAATCACCAAAAGTTAGGGAAAACAATAGCAAAAATGGCCATATTCCTATATGTGGTTTTCATTTTGTAGCCAAAAATATAGAAAGATGATTAAGATTTGTACTTCACCTCTGGTTTATAGCCAGATTTGGCTAAATCTTCCTTCGGACAATAGCCACTTTTTTTTACATCATCATAAGGATGATCACCACTTTGGCTACAAAAGAAAACTTTTAGAAAGAAAAACACTGATTACCAGGGTTTACAAAAAATAGCTTATAATGGTAACTCAGTGGTGGTTCATGGGATGCTGATGTGCATTTCCAAGTTTCTGCAACACCATAATATTCACATGATGATAAATGGGTTTCAGAATCTACACTTTCTGAGGACCTTTCCGGAAATTGTAAACTTATGAGTATCATTTGTGGAACCTTTAAAAAGTACATGACTAGTTTATACATAACTTATTATGGTAATATCATTAATTAGTGCATCATTAGTTAACAATCCATTCGAGAAGCAAATTAGTGTGGACACAAATACAAGGTCCAAGGAGATGCTATGGAATACTTGTGTACACCACCTCTCTTGTATAGCCCAATATACAAACATACATACATACATACATACATATATGTATACATGTTTATGCATAGTGTATGATATATCATATATGTCAATTCTTAGCCATGAGATTTTGGGTACTTCGTTGCAATAACAAGTATGTGCACATATAATGTTCCAGAAATTCGGCAAAGTTTAAGGATTTTGGAAATTTAAGGATTTAGGGCTCTTAACCTAAATCAATATAAGGGACTCATAAAAAAATTGGGCTTTTTCAGAGAATTTTTTATAATAAATAAATAAATAAATATACAACAATAGGGTATTAACTATTACTTCCTAAACTTTTTGTATCAACCCACCATCCGTCGGGAAATACCCACAATGGATGAAATGGTAACCCATTTGGAGTGGATGAACCACAACCAAGTTACCAAAGTTCTGCATTGCTAACTTAGCCTATCCTTTATAGTCTCCCTTTAAGATTTGGGGGGTTGAACCCATCAAATTTCCCTCTATTTCAATATGCCCAATTTGCTTACATTAGCCAAAGCCCCACACCAATGTCTAACACATCCAAAATAGTGTGCAATGGTGGGAACTCGATGTAAGAGAAGATTGCAAACCTAACTTAGTAGCTACAATTTCTACCTCTTTTCATACTCCATTGTCACATACCCATGAATGAAGAACAAGAGAAAGTGGATGAAATTTTGAATGTTATCATAATACCTATCATTATCATTTGTCAAAAGGAAAAAAAAACTGAAAAAAAGAGTACTATGAGGACATTTAATTGCTCTTGATCTTCAATAGGTAGAATAGAAGGTTGTAGAGTCAAAACAAAAAACAATGAATTGCTTTGCCCCCATCATTATGGTCTTAAACAAAATGGATGATGAGATATCCCACTTCAAAGAAACCCTAAAAGTGGATTGTCAAGTGAACTCTCTAATTGGTGTGGTTGAACTTGTTAGTAATAATCGGCTCATCCATTTGGATGGATATTTAACCCATCCATATGGATGTAACCAATGTGGTTACCTATTATGGTTTACGCATGGGATAAGAATACAATGAGAATGTGTTTTTCTTGTCTACATTTGCGCTGGTCGGTGCTAGTTCACTTGTGGCGCCGTACATATACGCTTTATATGACAATTCAACACCATAATCCGAATCGATCCAAATTGGGGTTTGGAAGATTTGATTAAGTCAAGGTTTAGTGGGGTTAATTAGTATGATCCCCACCTGATTATAGTCACACACAATACTTTTGTTTCATGTAAGTATTTGTACGGGCCACGTTTGTTTTTGGGTGGGGCTCGTTGATCCACCCATGATTCCCATATTAAACATTACATTAGTAGCCCACGGAGTACACGTTTCACTTGATACAAACTTGTTTAATTGGCGTTTGCTCTATCAACTTTGAAAGCATCCTTGACATTACTCTAAGCAAAAGCTTGGATTAATGTATCTCGTAGGGGTGTCGAGTTGTTGTCATTAGAAACGGCACCAAATAATTCGTGGTTAATAACATGGTTTTTAAAGATAAAATAACAACAATTATCAAAAAATATTAAAAATAAAATGATAAGGATGTATAAGCATTTATCATCTCTACATTCGATGATGTTAGTCTAAACCTAAACCCCAATAACACCACATTTATCCCATATCCTTTGCACAAAGTTTTACTCTTCTTCAAGGTTTAGGGTTTAGGGCATATATGCTAAAGCCAAATTGAAACACCATTCTAATTTCCATGTTGGGATGAGAGCATGGAAAGTTTGGAAGCTATTTTTTTTGTGTGGGAGTGTTCAAAATTTTCAACAATGTTCAACAATTTAAAAATTTTAAATTTTAAATTTTAAAATAAAAATAAAAATAAAAATAAATTAAATTATTCTTGGGGTGGTGGGCTAATAATTGAACAAAAAGCCTGCATCAAATCATGTTTTAAAAGCGACTTTGGATGCAGCCAAAAGTAATTAATACACTATAATAACTTATGGGTACCTCTCTAGTCAAAGAAGGGAGTAAATAAGGAATCCAATATTGTGTCAGGCTCCATTGACAATACAAAAAAGGCCACAAGAAACTCAATAGCCTTTTTGACTTCAACCCTAATTAATACATAAAATCCAACAACAAGATTCTTGAGGAGTGGAAGCTACTATCCCACCACAACACAACCCTAATCACCCCAAAAATAATAATAATAATAAAAAAGAAATCCCAAATGAGTAGTAGTACCTAGGTACCTTAGACACTAATTCTATTATTTAAAAAAAAAATTCCAAAAAAAAAATCATCAAAATTTTTTTTCCCCTATTTTTCCTTCTCAATATGTTATGAATACATCAGAAAATATTATGGGTTTTTGGAAATGGAATTTTCAAATTTAAATAAATAATTATTCAACAGATATGTGTTGAATAAGGTGACCCCATTTACAAGGGTATACAAGTTACCTAAAGCACGAACAAATGAGACTTGACTTAAAAAGATTTATCATCTATGTGTGATGTAAATTATATGATTTCATCCATTTCAACTGTAAAACATATGTGAAATCAAACAAGATATGTATTTATCATCCATTAAAGGATGAAAAATATAAATAAATAAATAAATACATATATTGTTGATTTACATTGTTGGTTGATTGTTGGAGGAAAAACCAACCAACATATTTTTGTTGTAGTGCATGTTTGGTTGGCAAATTTAATAGCATTTGTGACAATGACAAATTATTAAATATTGCTCACGGAAGATTAGACAATGAACAAACGTCTGACAACACAAAGCTGTTGCAACTGGGAGAGAATGTGTTTGGTGATGGGCCAATTTGTCCTCACCCGAGTGAGTGCCTATGGACCCACTTAAACATTTTTCCCAGCTTAAATAAAGCCACTAATACGAGGGATGATTATGTGACCCAACCCAACAACACCCATATGGATGAAACACATCCAAAACCATCATAACCTATCATGTAAAGCCTCGTACATACATACGTATGTGGATTGACTTCACATCACCCAAGTAAACTAAACTATCTATGTACATGGTGAAATAATTAAGTAACATAAAGAGCCACCTCCATTGATGTGTTGTTGCGTTTGTGACAATATCACAAATTGAAATGTATGTCCAAATTTATTGTTAAAAACCGAGAAGGGGTTTATTATGCCTTCCTTACATAACCATTCAATTTCAGTATTTGTATATAATGTCCATATGTTTATAATAATAACACATAATTAGTTTAACATAAGTTAATTTATCCTCAACCTTCACTTCTTTCATAGGCCACCAAGTGTCATATTAACACACACACTTACTTTGCGCTAGTTAATGACAAGTGCAAATTTGCTATCTAAATGTTGTGAACAACAACACACTTATTAGGTCCAATCCATGGGACTATGCATGCAATAAGAAGGGGCTTATGCAAACTTGACATGAAGAGTTACTTACTTAATCATATTTAGTTGATAAAGTACAAGTTTGATTCTAACTCTCTACACTCTTAACCACAATTAGATAACAAACTACTTGTTTCATTCTTACCCATTACAACCAACCTACTTACAAGAAGGGTTTAGGTTTAGGGTTTAGGTTTTACAATAAGGGTTTAGGTTTAGGGTTTACAACCAACCTACTTACAATAAGGGTTACCAAGTCCAATGGATTGTAATTGGGGAAAAGCTTGGGCACATGTATCCACTTTGTTTCATTCTTACACATGGCAACCAACCTTCTTTACAATAAGGGTTACCAAGTCAAACCAATCAATTGGGGAAGGTTGGTTGGGGGCAAGGATGGCACGCACCTCTTCATGACACTTCAAAAGTCATCATCTATGAAATGGAGGCAAATCCTATTCATTTGGTAGCATGAATAGTCACTACCTTTACTATATGACAATTAGAAAGTGAACACCTCCAAATGGAAACATTAGCCTTCAAAGTTGAAGAGTCATTCCCGTATACCCAACCAACAACTTAGGGTTCTTTGGCCCTTTTTGGGTGTTGCAATTCATAAGCTTCTTCTTTCTCGGCTATTGTGTGTGGTTTCATATACGTTCATAACACATTTTGTTAGTTATTAGGTTGGATTTGAGTTTGTTCACCATCTATATTGTTATTGGTTGTTTCAACCAAGTGTGCAAGACTCATCATATCCACATTGCCCATGGTTGTGAGTTGAATTCACCCTTTAAAGTCATGCTATCGATGTCCATCAATCAACCTAGTTGCAATAAGGGGATTAGGTCAAGTAATCACTAGAAACCATTTGGGTACCTAGGGGTAAACCTTGAGGAGGGTTAGGGCTAAACCTTGAGGAGGGTTGAGGAATTATCTTGATCCTCTAACTAACTAATATCTTAACAATGTGGTCGGTTTCTAATTTAAAAATTGTCACTTGGGCATGTTATGTTTAAACATGTTCCGTGCATAAGGGTGCAATAGGACGGAACCCTAAACCCTAAACCCAAACCCATAGAATTTAACCACGCATATCTAGTCCTTCAAATGCATAGGGTTGAATTGGCTTATCACATTTCCAAGACAATTCCGTAGTCCGTTAATGTCTGGGGTGGTAGATTATGTCATTTTCTTGATCACATTATATGAAATAATCTTCTGATGATGATCATAACCGCATCATAATAGTTACCAAAATTTGTGTTGAATTTGCCACTCTACTAGACCTTCATGTCATGGAATGGTCTATCGTCTTACCCATGTCCATTATGTTGGGTGCATTGCGAAGCTCAACCCAATGGGATTGCATGGCACCTTCCCTAACATAATGGGTAGGGGGGGGCTTAACTATGTTGGGTGCATCGCCAAGCTCAACCGAATGGGCTCGAATGGGCTCCTCGCCTGACGCCTCCTCACCCAACATAATGGGCACGGGCTTGACCATTCCATAGTACATTTTTGACCCCAAATGCATAACTAGTCCTTCAAATTTCCATTGGGTGTATATATTGTCAGATTGGGAATCCAATGGTCAAATATCCACAACTAGGGGTTAACCCTAGTTAATAAGTGGGTTAATAAGGTGGTCTGCTGGTTCACTTTTCTTTCAGTCTAGTTTAGTTTCATAAGTAAAAAATCAAAGTGTTCTAGAGGGGGGGGGGCTTCTTTAACCTAGGAACATGGTTAAGACACACCAAGCCTGGTAAGGTGGTGTACATACACACACCATTCCGTCAGCTTGTAATAGTGGGTGGGTTCTACCGGGGGCCTGTTCTTGAGTGTAATTGGTGTTCCGCCACTGTCTGGTTTACATCACAAGAGAGTTGTTCAATGTTCGTCATTGATTGATTCACATTACGAGCGGAATTGGCACTACCAAATGTGGAATCGATTCACATTACAAGCAGAATTGGCACTCCCAAATGTGGAATTGATTGACATTACAAGTGGAATTGGCACTACCAATATGTGGAATCGGCAGATGACTACTACCTGTCCGACTTTTGGTATGGTTAGTTCCACTTGTAATGTGAATTGATGGTGGAGAATACGCTTGAGACGTAAATCGATAATGGGAAACACCCGTTGTTGCACTGCAGAAAAGGCCGAGTGGCCAAAATCCCATTACCACATAATGGAATCGCAGCTCGCCTTACCTAGCTCACCACATTCCAACATGGAACACGTCCTACTCTGGGCCTGTTCCGTAGCACGTAATGGTTTTCATCTAGGCTTTTTCTACCTCTTTTTAGTCCCCCTTACAAGGCACAATAGTTGGGGGGGGGAGGGGGGGGGTGTGCACGCTCGATTATTACAATACATAAAATGATGTGATCATTGCTTTGGTGGAGGAGGCGGACGAGGATGAGGTTGAATTTTTTTTTTTTTTCTTACAACCGGCCAAATTCTCGAGTGAAGTGTTTGTACTTTTTTTTCGACTTTATTGACCCCGTGATATATTTTTTATATTGTTGTTGTGTATCGATCGTAATAAGGCGAAATGACGGAATCATACACAAAGGATATTGGGGTATGGGTTGTCAACTACTACTATTTACCACTACCGTTCGCGTCTCTCTCTCACTTGATCCAACCAACCGTACCCAACAACGGAAGAAGAGGAGGAGGATGAAAAAAAAGTCGTTTCAAATCAACCCCCAAAAAGTCTTCCGAAAAATCTCCACCTGCAACAATTGCCACCGAAGTCCCTTTATGGGCGTGTATGGACTCAATTTGTAAGTAAGTGAGAGGGGCGTCAAGCGTTCGTTCGTGTTCCAATTGAAGACAAGTGATGTAAAGGGGGGAGGGTGGGTATAGACTCTTCTAGAGTCTCTTTTGAACTTGGGTTGAGTTTGTCAACTAAACGTGATGTGATTAGGATGCCGATGAATCGGCAAGGGCAACCCGTTACCCATTATTTATTGAGATCAACAAAATAATAATAATAATAATAATAATAAAATAAATATTCAGGCTAAGTTAGGGGGATTTGTGAAAAGGGGTATGTATCACTTTGTTAAAATTACTTGTGATAAAATATAATAATTGTTAGGCTTCATTTGCTATGTTAACCAAGGGGTTTGATGGCACCGTTTTTTTTTTTTTTTTTTTAAGCAATTTTTTTAAAATTTTTTTTTTCTTTTTTATAAAAAAATTGCACATAATAAATTTTTTTTGAAATTATAGGAAA
>Ga0116231_10004486_pt1 | contig 28233 bp, 8 predicted proteins | sample S1TSphgellanicum_2_FD_89695 | JGI IMG/M metagenome (GOLD analysis project Ga0116231, IMG submission 89695) | Host-associated microbial communities from peat moss isolated from Minnesota, USA - S1T2_Fd - Sphagnum magellanicum MG | ecosystem: Host-associated > Plants > Peat moss > Unclassified...
AACCAATTTGAATAAAGTGCTGCTGTTATGAATTGAAGTGGATACTCACACACCTCATGAGTTTGAATTCAGCGAACACCTAGTAGTGACCGAAATTCTTGGTAATCCACAAATCCATCACCGATATTTTTAATTATTAAAAGTTGGGACACGTGGCAACACATAACTTATTCCCATTGTTCACCAAAAAAGTCGCATCCTAATTACAAGTCACAATACGTATATGATTAGTCAAAGGATGAAGGTGTATTTCGTTTACTTTTTCTTTCATCCAAAATTTGTTGTCATTTGCGACTTGTCCAACGCGACTATTACGATTTTAGTTACAAATGTTGCTTGCAACTGAAAATTAGTTGCAAGGAACAGTTACAAAATGGCCATTTTCTACTAATGAAAAAACACATCTCAACTATAAACATTACTCTCCATCGCCTTGCAATGCGATTTAGATTTAGATTATTCAAATCATTCAAATTCCCTTTTGTATAGTCTTTGAAAAAAACTCTACTTAAAGTCTTAAGGGAATGGAAAGTGGTCATGTCATTTTACACAACAGTCCTTAATAAGAAAATTGTTGGTAGCTTGCAAGACATTTCAAAACACCAATCATGTTCAAATCCATAACTAATATATGAATGTATGTCCTTTGATAAAGGAAGAAAAATGTGGGTTGCATGGATTTTTTGCAAGCTAAATATTAACTTGTTTAATGGTGGATGGACATGGATTTAATGTCAGCTGTGGAATAACTACAAGCCGTGGCTCCAAAACACTAGTACAAAAAAGTAGCTAGATAGTTTGAGGTCTAACCACTTATGCGATCATCTGGTTAATACTATTATATTTAAACCTTCATTTGTCTCATACCGGTGTTGAATCAATGGGTTGTGCAAACTGAAGTTGCTTGGAATGTCCATGAAAGGAAAAAAAAAGACTACAAAGGATGATGATTTAAGGGGCAATTTGGTTTTGAAAAATGACATAACTTTAAAAAAAGTTCAAGGGGATCAAATACATGTTAAAATCACATCTTTTCAGACTTCTCCATGTGCATTCCATTATCCTTGCCATGTTTCATGATAGCTAAAGATTGTCTCTCACAAGAAAATGCAACTAATTTGTTCAGTGGGAGGGACTTGTTATGTACCATTTTTTATTGTTGTCTTTGAATTCATCTAACCTCCTTTTTGGCATATATTATGGTGGTAACAGTTAGTCCTATGATATTCATGTTTTCTTTCTTTTATGTTCCATCACTTGCCCTAGAACTTATACAAGGAGTGATGGTGGTTGATGAGCAACCTTGGTATAGGAGGATTGAATGAAGATTGGCAACAGATGCACCAACTTGTAGATGTTTGCCTGGTCATTAATGCTCTTAATCCATTTGCGAAAGAAAAACTCATCCACAATGTTTGCAACAATGAGCTCATTGCATACCAACAAATTTGTCAAAGGATAGGTAGTTCCTTTATGATCTATCAACCATCATGACATTAGTCAATAGTAGTATCATTCATGTCCTGTATTGTTGTGTGCAGTCTTGTCTTATTGGTGCTCAACAAGTTTCACCATCATATTTATAGCCCTTTCAAAAATAGAAGAGACTAGTTACTAGAAGCCAACAAAGTAAAATATTTTAAGAGTAAACATGCCTTGTTTGGTTATTGTTGCAATGTAGAAGTGGCGAAATTGGAGAAGGCAAAAATGGAGATATGCATGGATAAAACAACATTACATGTCAATGAAGCAATTTGGTCTATTTTCCCACCAAGCTGGCATGTGACACATATGCTTTATAGGCAATTTTGCAAGGTCGTGAGGTAGGTTAATTACCTGTTCATTAACTTGTGCATTCCAACCATCCAAAAAATTGATTATGAGATTTGTGACAAAATAGTGAGACCCATTGAATTATGCAATGAGGTTGATTTGGACCAACTCATTGATTTTGCAACTTAAAAATTGGAGTTGGAAAATTATTGGTCTTTTGTTCCTTGTTTTTCAAAATGATATGGTGACAAAATTATGGAAAAATGAATGTGTTCCAAGTTTTTTGTTTGATGCCAAATTTCTTATCTTGATGTGTTGGAGGAAAAAAAGGAACAACAAATTGGATTTGGAAGCAAAAAAGTTAAAATGGAATCACGTCTTAAAAATATCAGTACAATGGATCACATAGGTTGTCTCTATAACCTACAATTTGTAGCTAATCCAGCTACTATAACTCATGCATATGTCCTGCATTTGTTAATTTGATTACATCATGCATTCATTTTTTTACAAACTACACCAACAATTGTAAACAAAAGCATTCATCTTTCCTTTGGTGTCACACCACATTTATGGAAGATAAATCAAAATGTGACTATGCATGCCTAGAAGGAACTAGATCCATCTTAAATTTTCCCAATCAATATTACCCCAAACAACACCTAAACACCTTTCACATATCTAGTCGCAACATGCCATGCAATTTTCTTTGTAATAAAACAACATACAATCATGTAAATTTAAGGAAAGATAAGGTCAAAAAATGTCTCTGGAAATTACTCTATGGAAATTACAGAGTGTCTGCAATGAATCTACATAGACATTGGGCCATTGCAAATGCATCTAGTGCGTTTGACACAATCTAGTATATGTAGTCCAAGTAAGTGGATACGAATGTATTCAAAAGAACCAACCTTCAAATATACCTAGACTTGTATACAAAAAGGCCATGTGGCCATAAAATGAACATTTGTTTTGGTGGATGTTTAACAAAACATGTATTCTATATAGAGGTAGCTTCATCCATAGGTGAAAAACAACAAAAAACACAAACAATTAGTGGGCACATATGCATATGACTTGTATGTTCAAAAATAATAAAGCAATTTTTGGTTGTCATTTCATATGCATGAATGAATTGGATTAAAGCATACCACTTTTTTCAGTTTTGACAAGTAGTTGGTACCCCCAAGCTTGTTGCCGAAATAGGTAATGGGGAAGCACGAGTAAAAATATTTCTATATGTTCTGGCTACATAATCCACAAGTGTTGTGGCAGTAGCATCAACATTGTCCTTCTTGTAGCATCAACATTGTCCTTCTTGAGATGTTTTTTACTCCTTGATTGTCCTAGTTGTGCATTTGAAGCAATTGTTGGCAAATTATATTTGCCACCAGTCTTTTGTATAAAACACTCTTGGGGTCGACCCCCTCCATGGGCTCTTAAAAGAAGGGTGTTAGATCTATGCTTGAACACTTGCCCATTCTTTTGGTTCACATGTATTGGTAAAACCTGAACAACCTCAGTGCAAACACCAAAGGTTAAATCAATTGAAGTACGCCCACTAACATCACTATTATTCACGTTCATGCCAACATCAAGTGCCTTTGATGTTGCTAATGGAAAACTTCCTACTACACCACTTGGAGATGGCATTGTGAAAACATGTGTCACCTTTTTAGTTTTCTACCCTCCATGAATATCAATGGAATGAGTTCTAAAAATGTTGATAGCTTGGACATTAAATGCAGTTGATACTTCTAGTGGAGGATTTGCTATCACCATACTTGGAGTTGCCATTGTGAAGGTAGGTGCCACTGGTGTTGCCATACTTTTTGGAGTGTGAAAACAGGAGATGTTGGTTCTCAACATGGGTTCTTGTCAAAACAGGGGTTGTTACAATTAGGATAGGGGTTGTTGTCACTGTAGAAGGGCGGGGGATGTATGTTGACTCATCAATTGCATCTACTTCACAAAAAAATCATCCACATCCACATCTTGAAGCTATTGATTTGTAGCTTCAAATTGTATTGCCATTGGTTCCTCTTAGTTTGATTGCACTAGATTTGGAGGTGTTGTTAAGTGAAGAGACCCTAGGGACAAATCATGCATGGGACTTTGCTCTCTACTATTTGTTGCACACACTAAGGCCACTTTAGATGACATTGGTGATAAATTGGAAGTGGTGTGTTGTAAGAAACATAACTTTGGTTAGTCTAATTTTGACATCTCCAATGCCTATACATAGCCCTACAAGAATCACATCAAACATATGCACAATGAATTTGAAAACCCTATAAAGGAATTACTTTGGAAACTTTCAACATTTCCAGCAAGAATCAAGATACATTCATAACTCCTACTTGTATCACATAGTAACTACTAGAAGGGACTAGTGAACTCATGTACTTCCTAATTTTATGGCATACTTCCAAACTATAATTCATACTTGTAAACCACCAAAAAATAGTTGAAGGATTAATTGTCCTACTTGGAGAACACTTAGATTACTTCATGATCACTTTTACTACTAGTAGACTATTGACATGTGTACTTGGAACATTACTTGTCCTACTTGAAGAACAAAAAAACAAAAATTGGACTCCCAATTATCCTACTTAGAGGACAATCCATCCACTTGATGGTCACTTTCACTATTGGCATAATATTGACATCAAACTTGAAACTTACTTCACCTACTTGCTCATTGGAAGAAACAATTGAAGTATTAGTTATTCTACTTGGAAGACACTACAACTACTTCCACATAACTTTTACTACTAGCATACTACTGACCTCATATTTCAACCTTACTTGTCCTACTTGTAGACCACTAAAAACAATTGAAAAATTTACAACCACTTGAACAATATAGTTTTACTAGTGGCAAACCATTCAACCTAGACTTCTAGGAAGATTATCAACTTCTACTTGCACACCATTTGAAAGACATAGAGGATGAATTGCACTACTTGGAAGCCATTGGACTACTAGCAAATTGTCAACAATTCTAGCTTACAAGACCACTTCTCTTACTTGTAAAACATTAGTAGCATTGGAACATCATTTTTCCAACTATAAACCACCAACCTTGCAGCAAATATGAGCAGTAACAGTTGGAATGTAACTTCTAACCTAATTACAAATCATCACAAATTGAACCACTTGTTGGAAAATTACAAATGAGAGTGGGTTTTTAAATGTAATTTATAGCTTGTGGACTCAATTGATGGTTAGTTTTCCTTGGAAAATCTTGGTACATTTGCATTGGCTTTCTTCAACTTGGGTTGTTTCAAAAGCATGCTAATGTGCTAAAACCCCACACTTGTCATCCAATCCATTTCCAATTGTTCCCCACATGTGTGACTAGCACAAACAATAGCTTTACTTTCAAGATATACACCAAGGCAAAACAGATGGTAGGTGCATCCACATGATGCAAAAACAACATTGTTACAAGCATAGGACAAGCCACAAATTGGGCAACATGTGATAATCATAAAAGAAGGTCTTCTCGGGGGCATGGTGGTTGGGTTGTCAATGGGAAGGGGATTATTCGTAATCCCATCTCCACTGGTCATGAGGTGAATCTAATGCATTAAACTAGCAATTCATATTTTGTTACATTCGGCTTTAAATTGTAGTTCACCAAGTTGGATTTCAGAATCTTGGAATTCCTTGGTGGCTATTTGTAGCTCCTTCTGGATGGTTTCTGCTCTAGTGGATTATTTTTTCCAAAGGAATCCCTGCCATTGTAGTTCCTTTTCAAGAACTTTCAAACCATTAAGAAGTTTAGATAGAGAAAGTCTTATCTCATCAATAATAGATGGACATTGCTTGAATCTTTAGTTACATGCATTTCACTCTCCTTGTTGCCCACCACTTTCTTCAAATTGAGAAACTTTTGCTTCAAAGGAATAATTTTTTCTTCTTCTTCTTGAGTAGAAATAGCCTTATTAGCATGGTTATGATGCAAATTTTGAACCTTCTCTTGCTAAGTTGTCATTTCTACAAACATTGCCATTCTAGGTGTGAAGTTGTTTTCATGAGCTCAAGCTTCTTGTAACAACCTCTTCATAATCGCAACTTGGTTTGGGAGGAAAATAATAATATAAGTCTTTTCCCCCAAGAAAATAAGTGAATCATCTTCAATTGCAACATTACTTTGATTGTAATTTGAGTTTGCCAATAGAGTGATTGATTTGGAACTTGGCAAACTACAATTGCTAATAGATGCCAAGGGAGGTCGTGTTGTGTTTTTCATTTGCTGCACTATGCAGTCATGAGCATACAAAGACCAATTCACTTTGTGACCTTTGGAATGGGCTAGCCAACCACGCAAAAAGATTGTTGGGTAATCACCATTAGGGGGGGGTGAGCATAAACATCCTTGTAAAGCTTCAACAATGCACAAAAAATTGCAGTAGTCAAATTCTTGTTAACCTTTACCTTCCAACCATTATGTCCTCTCTTCCCAAATACATGTTCAACCTCCTCATAAAAAACAAGGTTAGTATATAGATCTTTTCATGGATCTATGCCAAAATTGCTCAATTTGAGCCTTTGGTGGTAATCATCCATAATCCAATATGCCCGCCGAAAGGTATGGCTAACCCTTTCCAATTTCTCTATTTGTCTTTTGTTTACCACCTCTTTGGTGAACCTAGGGTTCAAGGTTGGTATGGCATTGGTGTTCAAAGGTGCAAGGGGAACCCTAGTTGGTGCTTTCAAGCATTCAACCATGGTCTAGGAAAGAAAATACCTTAAGCACTCCAACAACAAAAAATTAAAAAACAACAAAAACCTGAACAATTCCAACAAATGACGAATGGCAAAAATGAAATGAAAAAAACTTGGGAACTATGGAATATGACAAAAATGAAATGCAAGAAACTTGGGTGGTTGAAACTTTGTTATTTTACTTGCCACACAAAGTACTTCAAAACAACAGAAACTTGAAACAATCCAACAAATGACAAAATGGACCATAGAACATGGCATAAATGAAACCCTAAAACTTGGTTGCAAGCTAAAATGGCAATTATGCAGAAACTTCAAACATTCCAAATGCCAAAATGGAATACAACATCTTAGTAGAAATGAAACTAGATACTTAGGTGCATGCTAAAATAAAATTGACAAAGCCTAGAGAAAATAGTAGAAATGTCAAGCACTCCAACCTTGATTCTAAGAAATTTTTTTGTATAGTGATTCCCAACAAATAAACCTCAAATCCCAATAGTTGTTGCATGCTTCAACCAATTGAAGCACCCAAATAGTAAAAACAAAACCTCCAGTTAATTTGAGGCACTCAAAACATTACTTCAAGAGATCTATCTCCATCCAAACAAATACCACACTCAAACAAACATGAGGTCCTAAAAAAAAACAAGGAATGGAATGCTTTAAAGTAGAAATTAAAAAATTGAACAAATTTGACTTCAAACATGGGAAACAACATACTTGTTAATGCATTCAAAAGTTCCGACTTTGATAGAAAATCAAGTGCACAAAAAAAAAAGATGGAAACTTGGAGAAGTAAATTACTTGATGAACACATGGGTGGGATTTCGAGCTTTTGGAGTTGAGCTTGCTTGGTGGGTTGGGCAAGACTTCAAGCTCAATGATGGTTGTTGTGATGTTGGGTTGGTAGTATAAACACCTTTTTGTGTTCACAAGTGCATTCTACAAATGAATGGCTCCCCCCCCACCCCCACCCTGAGGTCACCCTAACCCACCCTATGTAGCCTGGTACAACCTTGACTATTTCCACCTAGGCATTCAAAATGTATTTTTTGCTTTATTTTACTTTGGGGGCAAGGATTAGTATTTGGCCTACTTGTGCTTGCTTCCTCCTAGAATAAAAATAAAATATAAGGGTTAAACATTTTAGTTGCAAATGCAATCAACTTAGTGGCAACCTATTTATAACTACTTCCTAGTATTTATTATATATTAACCTAGTATACCTAATAATTATACTAACTATTATATGTAATAATAGTTAAAGGTAATATATTATTATTATCTCATTTTTATTGTTATTAAAACTAAAATAATCAAAATTTAATAATAATAATAATAATAATCTAATGATTGTAGTAAATATAATAGTCTTATAATAGTTTTAGTAGATATAATTAACTTTGGATGCACTTGTAATATGGCCTTAATATGTTATGTATATATTTGAAATACATTTTGAATATATTCAAAATATACATATACACCTTTATGTATGATTGATGTATTTGAATATGTTTTAAATACAAGCTCCATAAGATATTAATACACCTTTTATACATATTAACATTATATGATTATACATGCTAATATACCCATAGGACTACAACTAATTTTGGTCACATTTGAAACTAATAGGACATATATTGCCCTTCTTGGATGAAGACCAAATTAAAAGTTGGTGTATTTAAAAGATGAAAAAAACAATAAATGCAAAAATGATTAAAGGTAGTTGCAAATGACATTTAGTTGCAAATAAAGTGGTTACAAAACCCATATTTTTTCTAGTGTTGTATAAGGATTGAAATTTGAGGTTGAAAAAATGGAAGGGGTTCAATTCAAGGAAAAACTGGTGTATAAAGGTATTTTCTTGAATGTTGTGATTAGTAAATAATACCTAGTTGGAGTTAAAACATTAGTTCAAGTCCTAAACACAACATTTCCAACATTAACTATGGTACATGTGGTGACAAGATATAATTTTTTTGGGTCTTCATAATAGTTGTTTTTACCTCAAAAGCAATGGTTAGATATCCTTAATGAATCAACTATGTCTTATGTTTTGGAATTATGAAAAATGAGACAAGGGTTAATCCTAACAAGTCTAATGTAATAAGGAATCACACTACACCCAAGGTTTATGAAGAACATGTTAACACACTTGTTGTTTGAAACCCAAGTAACACACATGATTGCCTCTAATTTGTTATTGTTCATTATAACTAATGTATTTTAATATTTAAATTTTTGCATGGATCACAATCTTTTATGTTTTGAAACATACTTCAACAAATTCAAAACATGTTATAGGTTGTTAGAAATTAGAAAGGACAATTAGGTGATTATCAATTTTGTAGGCCTCAATTGTGGTTCTTGAGTGCATCAATCACATCAAATTTGAATTGAATCGGAATCATTACAATGATGCAATTCAAATTGTAATGTGGCAATTAGATAGTTCATGTTCATTGTCACTATTCAACAATTATTATTAGTTGTGGATCATACTAATGAATTTTGTATTTATCAAGTGTCCACAAAATTTGTCCATGGAGTTTAATGTTTTGGAAAATCTAGTAACTCCAATATTCCGTTGCAAAAAAAATCATCTTATAATAGATGTCTTTTGTCTTGTTTTTTATGCATCATTTGTTGAAGCATTACAAAAGTTCATCCTACTAATAATTGCTAGTAACTATTGTTATTAGCATATCATTTTGTAAATTCAATTGCAATTCTAACATTTTTTCTTATAATTTATTGAATTACTTGTGGTAACCCAAGATCAAAACCTTTAACTTTCATTGAAATTTTTGACAAATATCCTTAATTAGAATGTCCACTTGATTAAGTCCTTATAAGGGGTGGGTAATCTAATCAAAGTGACATGACCAAATATGATTGGTTATTCAAGGAGAATATTTTTAAAATCATGATTTCTATGTCAACTTTTAAATGGAATTAAAGTTTATGACTTAAGATGATGTTATATTATAGAGTTAGATTCTTCTTAACTACAAGTAACAACATATTTTAAGAATACAATCATGTAAGCTTGACTTTATGTAGGTTTACACCAAATTCTTTCCAAATTTGATTACTTTTCTATGTTTTGTTACATACATATAAAATAGTTTTTCGATGAAAGAAAAGCAAAGTGCCATTGACCCTAAGATTTGTACACTTGATATCAATGATCTTTTTGTAATTTTAATAAAATTTTCCATGATTTGTTGCTATTAAACACTTGAAAGTTTAATATTCACTATAAGTGTACATTTTAGGACTTGTGACCAAATTTATCTATGAAACAAGGTAGTTTGTTTTGTTTTGTTTTGTTTCATGACATTGAGATCTCGCAAATGATGGTGTTTCTTGCCAGACTTTTGGTATCTTTGGAAAACTTTTGATGAGTAGGGTAAATCAATTTGGTTTGAGATTGTTTGGAGATATGGTGTGGAAGCTATTAATTATTGAACAAAAAATTCAATGAAAATTCAATAAAATCAAAAATGGAATTTTCCTCTGAATATAGGGGTGTTCTTGGTGTTTTTGGTTGAAGCCCTTGGCAAATCAAATTTAATAGAATTTATTTCACAAATTTTAGAGCTAATGTGTGAAAGATATTGATTTTGAATGGATTTTGTTGTTGGAAATTCAAGAAAATTGCAAAAAATGGGTTTGGAAGTAAAAATCAGTTGAACCATCAACATGTTCCGATTTGGGCCAATTGCATGGGCTACACTGGTCTTAATGATCTTAAGGCATATTTTGTATTTTGCTAAATTTGTTGTTGTTGTTGTTGCACAATTACAAACGCAATGTACATGTGAAGTTCTGATGGAGTGTATGGGAGTTTTAACATATTATATTAGAATGGTTAAGCCACTACCCATTATGTTGAGTAAGTTGTTAAGTGGGGTCCTTAAGGGAAGGGAGGTGACACACTCAACATAATGGGCAAGGGCAAGGCCATTCCATGACATTAAAGTCTAGGGTGGCATATGCAACAATTTTTATAAAAAAATCATGTTCAATAAACACATTTTGGTCACTATTAAATGTGTACAATCATCATTGGAAGATTATGTCATACAATGTGATAAGAAAATGACATGAATCATTTCTTGAAAGGCTAGTCATTTAAGCGGCAATGTTGGGACCAAATTCCTAATTAGTTCCCAAATGTGACATTTCAATAATCAATAAACATGCCTCTTAAGTTAAGAGGGCACTTGAAAGGATGTAACCTTTTGTTTAAATTCAATTGAACATGTGTTTAATTTATTTTTTCAAGTTTGCAATTGATGTAAAACATTTAAGACAAATTTCTTAATGTATTTGAAAGGCACCATACATCCATGAATAATTCATTTCAAAAGAGGAAAAATATCAAACTTATTAATTAAAAGGGGAAGGGATCTTTTGATAAAGAATAGGCATAATATCTTCTTTTGAGAAGTTGGCGGAATATACCTACTCCTCATATGCTTTGTGATCTACAAATATTTAAGCTCATCATAACTCTACTTTGTGCTTTATGATGGTTGATGGACATTCCCAAATGCAAGGCCAAGCGACTAACACCTTGTCACATCTTAGGCCCTTTATTTTGGGAATGCCCCTCACCTTAAGGATTTACTTTGTATTTTTTGCATGTTTGAGTGTGTACATAATCTTTTTATATTCAACTACTTTAGAATCAATATATTTTATCACTAGACTAAACTTTGGGCCACTTTTTAAACTTATTTTGTCATTTCAAACAATTGCACAACTTTAGGTCTTCAAATGACATTTGAATGAAAAGTAATATAAATTTATCCTTAGTATGTGATAGCTTGGAGTATAATTATTAGGCAAATAATATGTATTTAATTTATTTTTTCTTGGGTGAAAATTAGCCACTTGGTTACAAAATAAAATCCATTACAATTCATACAAACATTTTCTATTAAAAATGTGCCAAAGTTGCCAGATTTTGTGGATTTTGTTTGAAATCACCATATGTAGATAATAGGTTCTAGCAAGACACCAAAATATATTTGGATTCTTAAAATTTTATAACTTTTCTCCCATATTTTTTTTTATTCAAAATTTTGATATTGTTCAAGTGGTGATCATCCATAAGTATGTTTAACCAAATTTCACAATATGAAAATCATGAAATTAGAACATCTTAACACCCTATCATATTGTAGGAAATTGTGGTGATTTTTTTTTTAGGTTTTTTTTTTGCAATTTTAAAAAATAATTTGTTGGTAAATTGTTTTTTCAAAAATACCTTTTTTATTCTGTGCAAGTTTTCAAAAAATTTGAAAACTCGCAATATAATCTTCCTTTTCAAAAATATTTCACAACAAGAAATCTTATCTTTTCCTCTTACCAAAATTTAATAAGATTAGATTTTTAAATTTTTTTTTTGACATAATTGGTTTTATTGCAAAAAAACTAATTGTTTACAACATTTTTAATGAAAGCTACATTTGGTTCTTTAAGATAATAACTTGTTTCATTAGGTAATTTAGTTATTATATTTTTAAAATCAAAATTTTGAAGTCCTAATATAGATAGCATGAACTAATGGAAAATGTAATAAAAATTTTAATGGAGTTTTTCACTTGAAAATTAATGCACCTTTTCATTAACATTTACTTGGATAGGAAATTATCACATTGAAACCTAGGCCATATTAAAGAACTTACACTACAGGAAAATCATGATTCTACAATCATAAGAAGAAATCTTGGGTTCTTCCACTACCCAAATCCACTATGCTTTTAATGAAATGGAACAAAGTTCACTAATATGCAACTTACATGGTTTCGGTAATAAAAAAACTAGTTGATTAGGACATATTTAGGGAAATAATTTTTTGTTGTTTTGGGTAATGATATGTTGCACTAGGTAACTTGTAATTAAAAAAATTTGACATTGATATTATGAGGTCCCAAAGTAATATGACATGGATTGACATGCCACATCATCATGTAACACCTTTTAATGTTTTTTTCTTTTCTTTTTTGGTCATAGATTGGAAATTTTTCACAACATGTCATGATTTAATATTAACAATATCATTATTTTTAGATTTTTTTAACAAAATAGTTTAAAGATATTCACTACCATCATACTATTTCATATATCATATTTATACATGATACATCAATGCATATACACATTACATACATGAACACACACATTTATCAAGGTTTGAACCTGAGATTTCATGGAGATGTACCAAGGTGTTCACCACCAAACCATTTAAAGTCTTTGATAAGACGTTAAAAAAGATTAATTTTACTATCTTCAACATGAAATTAATTTTAAAATTCAAATTTTAACATAAATTTTCTTTTTCAAAATTTATTCAAATGCTATAAATGAAAACATGATCTTGAATTTATTCAATAATCTATTCATGAAAATAATTATAATTTATAATTATGCAATATGAAGGGTTAAAAAAAAACTTAAAATAACATGTTATGAATGAAAAGAAATCTACAAATCTTTTGTGTAAATTCATCAACAATATTCATAAATGGGATTGAATTCATTGTGAATTCAAAAGTGTTTTCATTAAATATTTAACAAAAATATTTATATTGTGTAAAATATATGTTCAATTTTTTAAGAATTGTAAGTTTTATTTTCCTCAATATGATTTTGTACAATTAAAAAAAAAACTTTTGCAATGTTATTTGAATTGTTGTCACCCACAAGTAGTTTTACTCATATTTGCCTATAGAAAAGTTATGAAGTTGCAACATTGTTTAAATCCTTCAATATTACTTTGAAAAAGTATCAATTTTAAATTTGATAAAAAATTTTTTTGGGGAAAATTAATTGTTTATGTTTCCCTCCTTTTAAATTGGCAAAAATTGGTCACTAGAATAAAGATTAATTAAATGATCAATGTAACCATTTTTTATCATCATCATATTTTTTTAACAACATTAATTATAGACTAATAAAAAGATTAATTACACAACTTTGAAAAAAAAAAAATCACAACATCTTATATATCTTAATTATCAATGATTGTCATTTGAACAACACCACAAAATTGATAATAATAATAATAATAATAATTCATTGATGTCATTATTATGAAATCACCATTTTTAAATTTAATTTTTAAAAAAATTGAAAATTTTCATCTCTAAATACTTAGACATAAACTTGTAACAAAACAAGCCTAAAAAAAATGTTAAATCATGGTAACAATAAAAATAATAATATACCCAAACAACTTTTTTTTTAAAAAAAGATAACTAAGATTTAGATTTCTCATACATCAAGAGACAAAATGGAGAAATAATTTAAGGATTGGTTTTTGAGGTTTTGTTTTTGTGGCATCATAAACATTTGTAATAAAAAAACTTGTCCAATGATGAGCAAACTAGGGGAAAAACATAATTTAAAATTTATGTAAATGTACAAGTTTGAACATTAAATTTTTTAAATATAAAGGTTTACTTGGACCCTAAACTTTGGATATATGAACATTTTGACTTAATCTTTAATTCAAATATTAATGTGGAACATAACAAATTTTTATGCATTCATTTTTTAAAATTATGGTGAATGCAAAATGCAATTAGCTAGTAATGGATTTAACACATTCAAAATGAATGATTCAACTCATGTGCAAATGTTGATAGTTCAAAAGATGTGAGGTCTTTACAAGTTATTGCATGTGTTTTACTAAATTATGACAAGTGTAAAATGCAACCTATGAGCAATGGTTTCAACATGATACAAATGTATAATTCAACTCATGTACCATTTTGATAGTTGAAGAGCTATCAAAAAAATCACTAACCATTATAGTGCAATGTGTAAATAAAGTTAAATGTTACCTTAATTTCCACATCAACAATTTGAAATTATTAAAAAATAAAACAAGGTGAATTCTTGTGTAAATGCAAGGTGCAACTTATGAGTAACATTCTCTACTTGTTATCAAACCTTGATTCAACTTACGCTAGATGTTAATAGTTGAAAAGTTGTTAAAGGAATGATTAAACAATATTACCACTCTTGCAAGGAGTTTATGGTTGAAACATTTTCCATGTCAAGTTTTATTTCCATTATTATAGAATTCAACATGGAGGAAAAAATCCATGCTAGTGAACAAGGTAGTCATTGTTTTCAATATGAAAATTATGCATAAATAACTAGTAAACAATTTCACTTGCTATTTGTGCGTGATGATAATAAATCAAATAATGGTCAAATTGGATAAGTAGTTGTAATAAGTGGTAGTGGAAAAACCCAAGATTTCTTTTTGTAATTAAAACTTTTATAGTAACAAACAACAAGTTGGAGGTGACTTTTATTTGCAAGCAACCATCCTCATCAAAATTCATCATATGAAATATTATGTATACCTACATCTATGTCCTACATAATACACGTACATCTACATCTATTATGTATACCTCTACATATGTTGGAATCCCTTGCAACTAAACTACAACTATATTGGTCATTTACATTGTGACCACACTTGGCATTTTCGATCTAATCCCCTAGGTCCACGTGGCATGTCATTCAATTTTTGCTAAAAATCATGTAGTCTTTTATGTGACACATGGCAAAATCATAGCTTTCGATCCATTCTTCAAACCCATGAATGTTAAAATTCCATGTTTATTAGTGATTATCGGTGATTTGTCTTGGAAATTACTAGAAAACAACAAGGTATGAAAATTTGATTTTTTTAATGTAAGGATGCAATTATAATAATTAACAAGGAAATCACACGGGTTGCATGTTTCACTAACTACAATCATAGTTGTAACAAGTTAATTCCAAACTTTATGTGCACTCAAAAATTTGATAAAAGAGAGTGAAGAACTTCTCCAAATCACTCCCATGCATATTATTTCCTAACCCTAATGTAGCTACCACTTTAACCCAAACTTAGTCACCACTTATCCTTAACCCAACTACTACAAGGATGTGGATATTATTTGTCCCTTTGATGAATGATTAAGCACATCCATTAACAAGGGGATTAAAAATGAATAATTTTTGAAACATGATGAATGTTAAACACATTCATCAACTTTGAGGATTAAAAATGAATAATATTTCTAACATTCAAAATCTATGAAATTTCTAATCCAAACATGGTTATCAACGGGTCCAAATGACATATAACAAGCCAATGTGTTTATTTCACATTTAGGAGTATTGTCCTTTTTGGGGTCCTTTTGCCCAAGAAAAGATGTTTTCCTCAAGAGGAATTTTCAAATGAAATGTTTTGAAACTTTTTATATATTTTATTTATAGTTGTCCCAACATGTCATTTTTTTTTTATAATCAAATTTGGAGAAATATGAATTTTTGAAAGTGCATAGATTTTGTTAGATTTTGTGTTTTGTCTTGAAAATTTGTCATAATTTCCAATCATACCAAAACATGTTAACACTTTCAAGTTTAAATTTTTATGTTATAAGTTACAAGTTTCCTTTAAACAACATATACATTGCATCACATTTACATGTTGAAAATGACTCATGAACTTTTTCTAAACCTTAATTTTTGATAAACACAAAATTGAAAAAATATGAAAATTTGAGTGTTTTTTAGATTTGTCTAATAGTACCCTGTCACTATAAAAAAAAATAAGTTTGAAATAAAATATATTATAAAAATTAAAGTTATGAAAGCAGTGTCATTGAATGAAGTTGTTAAACATCCTTTATTCAAACCAAACTTTGATATTGGAATTTTGTTTGATTCATTTTAGATTTTTCAATATCCGTATTATTCAATAAACACTACTTTCCATGATTCACATGTCGTTAAAGTGGCACCACATAAACAAATGTAACAAGAATTGCAAAAAAATTAGATGTTTTGACATCAATTTTGGCTTTATTTGAATTCATCCACACCCCAACTTCTAATGTTGTTTTTTTGACAATGCTTTAATAAACACATTCACCACCATGTCTTCTATTGGACAATATTCAAACATGATTTCTCTATTTTCAACTTCTTTTTAGACAAAATGATGTTGAACATCAATGTAACAACGTGAAAGACCTACTACTTACCATGCCATATCCCATGACTTTAAGTCAAGCCATCATCCAAGTTGTTTTATGTGACAATTGATAAACTTTAAGTGTTGTTAAGAGAAATGATGGGAACTAACACCCACATAACAAAATTTTGGGCTTTTATCACCAATTCTTCCACAAATAGTTCTAAAAAAAGATGATCCCATGCAAATTGATACAACACAATTCAAACCATTCATTAAGAAAAAGAAACAACACCAATGCAAACAATATTTGTTTATATTACGGATAACTATGTCATATAATCAACAATTTTTTGGAAAACCATGGTTAATAGATAGTTGTTTTGCGATTTTTTTTGCATTATGCAACAACTAATGTCTTCATTAAAAACCTTGGAAAAAAAAATGGCTTTTGACATTCTTTTGCATCCTTTGAAAGACCCCATTATGTGGCTATTATTATATTAAATTAGCCTAAAGGAGATGGCAAGAATTAATAAATAGTTCCATTGGAAAGATAAATTTCATGTTTCGTTGATTTCAATGACAAATGGCTCTTTGGTTTCAATCTTGTTTTCAAAGAAAACCTATAAGAAGATGTCAAAGATCAATTGATAATGGCATTGAAAAGGCAAATGCCATGTTTTAAATGTAATGATAAAATGGGTCCTTGATTTCAATCCTATCAATGGAAAACCTATATGTCTTTCATTGTGTTATATTGTTATAATCCCCACATTCAAAAACATGGAACAACCAATATTTTCATTATAAACCTTGATTAGGCCAACTTAGAGAGTTGTTTTGGATTTTTTTTGCATTTTGTAGTGACTAATATTTTATGTCAAATAGTGTTGTAGTTCTCTTGATCAATAATTCCAAAATTTTGAATGTGGATTACATAGTTGATTTCTTTTTGACATGTGGTTTGGGGCTTTCATGGTTGTTATTTTGACTTCATATTGTTTTCTTGTTATCATTTTAATGTGCCTAGGATGGGGCTGAATTTCCTTGATCAATAGCTAGAATGGTCAATCTACAAAAACAAGATTTGGCCATTGTGAACTTGATATGAACAATGCCATCCACATCCACTAGACTTGCCATATTTAGAATGATACAAATGGAATTGCATTTGTGCTTGGTGTGAGGCATTTTTGCACACCTTTAACATGAAGATATGCGCTCACAAAAATCGCTTGGAAGTGGAACTACTATGTAGTTGTAGTTTAACAAGTAAGGTGGTTCAATGTAATGCAATGAAGTTCATTAATAATCTAATGCATTGTGTCCACTTGGAAGATACAAAGACATTGTGGGAGAATCGTAATTCACCATGATGGAATGTGAAGGGGCATTATGTCGATGTTCATTCAATGTCACGCTTGATGTTTGAACCCCTTTTGTTCCATTTGTCATAACATTTACATATACCCTCATAATCTAACATGCATTGGATTTTTGAAAAGCTAATCTAAAAAAGAGCCATGTTATAAAATCTTATAATTTTAAAAAAAAAATTGATCAAGAATTAAACCTTGGGACTAAAAATCATTTTGTTTAGATTGAGGAAAAAATAGACAATTTCAACCCCCTCTACTTCCGGCAAGTGTAGCTCCCTTACAACAAACCCGATGATGCTAAAATTTGGAGAGAACCTTTTACACCTCCTAAACAATAATCATATTAAGTTTGACACAAATCCAACGGTGGATTTGAGAGGAAAAACTATTTGAAATAAAACTCCAAAGGCTTTGTCATGGAAATCCTTCCATGCTTATTTCTTGCACACATTTTTTTTATGAACAACACCTTTCCACACATAAGAACTAATATTTTCCTCACACATTCCTTTTCTTCCTTTTCCCTTCCCCCAACACAAGATATTCCCTTCTACCTTGGTAAGCCTCCATATCTTTTCCTTGAATTTGTTCCCCTTGTCTAATGGAGCTTGAAAATTATTCTACAGACTAACTTAATATTGTCATGGCAAAATGTTATTATTTATTATGGGCTTATATTCCCAATATATCAATAAATCACATTTAATTCTACATCCCCTTTCCCTTCTCTACAACATAAAAAGATAATGCACTTAAAAAAGTTTATTAGGTCTTAAAATTAACTAAGCCTTGCATCAATTTAAATAAAAGAGTCTTTTACACTAAAATATCCAAAGGCTAATTCAACTTTTGATAATTATTACTTGGAGGTTTATCAGGATTCAAATCATTAATATGAAGGAAAACTATGGAATTAAAGCTTAACAATTTGTGGTATTATAATCCATGACTCACACTTGGTTATGAGATTTGCATCGATATTTTATTCTTCCACACTCACATTTCATAGTCTTGACTAAGATATTAAATGAAAGGATAACATTTGGATGATTGGCTAGATACATCTTTTGAAGTAAGTTTTTGTTTACAAGTTCTTCATTTGAAATAAACATTTTATAAAGTCCCCAAAAATTTGTTATCATGGTCCCTAGACCATTCTATTTCCATATCAAGCAATGACCATATATTGAACCTTAACATTGTACATCTTGATTGTAAATTCTAACTTAATGTTGTCATGGAACCTTTGTTTAGCAAGACAAGGAACTGAAGTTGAATTTGAACAAATCGAACAAGCTAAGTTAAGTTTGAAACTTGGTATGCACAAAAAAGAAAGGAAGATACTTGAGACGTGTGAAGAGGTATAGTGTTAAAAAATCAACAAATATTACTAATGCTTAAGTAGAAAAGGTTGCCACTCTTAAAGGAATATTGAAGGCATCCTTTAAAAATGTGCAGTAGTATGAAAAACAACTTCAAAAGATAACAACAAAAATTTCAGGGAAATTGGCATTGTAATTGCAAATTAATTGCAAGATGCACATCTATATAATAAAATGTACACATAGTAAATATGATTGTAGTCAACCATGTTTGATTTTATTAGCCAACTACATTTTAGTAGAATGAGACAATTACATTATGATTAGGGTAAATGTAACACCCAATCAACAACTATTTTGCAATTAATGTATGACATTGACACATATGATCATGCCATGGGTATGCATTTTCACCGCCCATGTATTAAATATAATATTTTCAAATTGTTTATAATTAGTTGCCAATTATGATTCCATTGATACAACTAGTTGTGCCATTAAGTTATCACTATATATGTATTGTTTTTCCACTACTTTGCAATTGTTGTTCAATTATTTTATTTCTAGTATTCCATTACATTGCAACGCACAACATGATGTTGCCCAATAGACATGTTAGACCATAAAATCCATTGAATGTGAAAGCTTGTTTTGGAAATGAAATTAAAAAAATATGTATATTTATTTCATTGCAAATTCAATTAGGGTGTACATGTGGATCTATTTTATATACCTTGATGTTTCATATTTTTAATGTATAATTGTTTCATTGACAAAGGTTGATTGCTTCAAGTTGATCATGGGCTTATGCTTATTATAAAGAAATTTAAGATGAATTACAAAGGACAAATATTTTCCTTCTAACAATTATCATTTAGTAAACATGTAGATCAAAGTAACCAAATTAGTTAAACCAACATATGGAAAACTAATATGCAACTAGATTTCAACTTCGAATTTAGAATCTGAAAATATGAAATTTGGGTGGGAAACCCCTAAACAAATGATACATGGTAGTACATTAGTAGATCTCCCCCATTGCATCAAAGACCCTCATACACCTATGCCTATTGTCAATAAATTCAAGAGGAATTTAGAAAGGAAAACATATTTTTCTCTAAACATTTAGTGCATTTTTTTGTTTTTTGTGGTGCAATCATATCATGTGTTAGATAACTATTTTATTTTTTTCTAGTTTAGAAATAAAGCTAAAAGGTTGTTAAAAGTTTGTTTATTTATTTAGAAAACTTGTAGGTTGAAGGTTCTTAGAGGTGGAAATTTCTTGTTTTTGTTTCATTTTTGTTTTGTTCATTTTTGGAGGTTGAAAGTTTTTATGCTTGTTTTTTTGTTCTTAGAGGTTGAAGGTTTTTTAAAAATAAAATGCTGACTTTTTTGGAAAAATAGTCTTGAATAAAAGAACATGCACATATGATGTTGTATAATTTGGTTAAGTTGTTAATAACTATGTCATTGAATGTGTTATTGTTTGTTATGTAGTAATCCAAACTAATACATGCAATAAGACGAATTCCAAAACAACAAAAGTATGGTGAATTCTAACCTCAATACTCCAATTATGATGCATTTTATTTTGAAAACCACTATTGTATGTGAACGTAGTTAATTATAATTGAGTTTGTATCAATGTTATGTATGTTAAATTTTATTGATAAATAACTTTTTGTTAATGGCAATGTAATTGTAAATTAATTTTATTTAAGTTGAAAGGATGGACATTTAGATATCTTTTGTATTATAATGTTATGTATGTTACATTTTAATGATAAATAAGTTTTATTAATGATATTGTAGTTATAAATTAGTTTTATTTAAATTGAAAGGATGGACATTTATATATCTTTTGCATTACAATGTTATGTATATGTTATTGATCTCATTCCACATGTGACATTCAATATCATAATATGATATATTCCAAACAAACAAGGTGGAATGAAAAAATTATGGCTCAAACTCCATTTCAACAAAAATAAAATAAAATAATATTCTATAGAAACATAATGTTTTAGATGACGATATTTGATTGTTATGGGTTCATCATTTTTGTGATGACCTAAGTTTGTTTAAATTTAGAGGAATTTTTTGGTTATAAATAGTTTGGGCAATATATTTAGATTTATAATCAAATTGTATTTTAGTAAAAATAAATAAATAATGATCTTATAATGCATTTTCTAACTTTGAATGTCAATGCATATAATTTCAAATTCATTTCATGTTTATAAATAGTGATGGGATGCAAATGTCATTATTAAAAAAATGGAGTGTAATTCATTAGCCTAAATCATTATGGGACCTTAAAAATGAAATAAGTTCATTGCATTTTAATGATTCCCCCTTGGTTAAAGTTATTTCACTATAATATCACTATGTAAACATCATATTTCATTACTAGTTAACATAATTCATTATTATAATTTGTTGTAATAAATATTTTTATTTTTATGTTGTTCTAAATATTTTATATATGTTATTTTATGATATACCCTATATTATTTTAGGTTACTTTAGTTATTCTAACTTATACCCTACATAATTATACATTTTTCTACTTTAAGGTATCCTAACTAACTTATTATAGGCTTTTAAATTATTTTAAATTAAATTATTCAACTAACTTTAGGTTATACCTTAGGTTATTTTATTTTAAGTTAATATATGTTATTTCAAGTTATATTTTAGGTTATTCAAAATAATTTTACTTTATGTTATTATAATTTATTTTATCCTAAGTATATAATAATTTTAAATAAAATATAATGACTTAAGATAAAATATTTTAAAATAACCAATAATAGCCACCAATAGAATAACTATCAATAACCACCAATAAAATAATCACCAATGGCCTATAATATAATAACCACCAATAGCCACCAATAACCATTAATATAATAGCCATTAGTAACCACCAATAGTCATTAATAAAATAACCACCAATAACCATTAATAGAATAACCACCAATAACCATTAATCTAATAACCATTAATAACCACTAATATAATAACCATTAATAACCACCAATATTCACTAATAGAATATCCATCAATAGCCATTAATAAAATAACCATTAATACCCACCAATAACCATTAATAGACACCAATATCCACCAATAAAATAGCCACAAATAACCATTAATAAAATAACCACCAATAAAATAACTACTAATAGCCATTAATAAAATAATCACTATGAGACGACTTTCTGTCCTTCTACTCTTAGTTTTCTGAAGTGATTATATTTGAAGTACATATGTTACTAGTGAAGGAAAAATGCAAAATGTATTTCGAAATGTTAAGTTGCATTTATAATTGAAACCAAATGACTTACCTCTTATGCATCATTTATGATTTAGAATTGATAGATATATTTTTCAAGTTTAAACATTCCAAATCCCACAATTTTATGTTAAATTGTCATTCATTTAACCAAATTTTAAAGATTCAACACCATGTTCAACTTGACAATAGACTTCCAACCACTTAAAATATTATTCCTATCACATACATTATCCAAATCTCACTTACTTTAGCTCATTAGAAAGTTACTTACTAGGCGCATCTACCACCAAATTTCAAGCTCTACACATAAACCAATAATAAGTTGTGCTACCAAACCTGAAAGGGTTTTACGAAAGTAGAAAATTCAACTTGGCCACAGACCACGAGTCACTTGAAATATTATTCCTATCACATAAGTTATTCAAACTAGCTTGCCTTAGCTCATTAAAAAGCTAGCTACATGGCGCAACTAACTACCAAATTCCAAGCTTTGCATTCAAACTAACAAAAAGTTGTGCTACCAAACCCAATAAGGTTTTATGAAAGTAGAAAGTTCAACTTGGCTACAAACCACTAATACTTAAAATATTATTCTTATCACATACGTTATTCAAATCTAGCTTGCTTTATTTCATTAAAAAGTTAGCTACAAGGTGCCTCTACTTACCAAATTCCAAGCTTTGCACCTAAACCAATAAGAAGTTTATTACCAAACCTGAGAGGGTTTGTGAAATTTCTTTAAAATTTCAAGCTTTGAACACTATCCCTACTCATTTCCATTCTTTCAAAAACACTACAATCATTCAATCTATTCTCCCTTTTTCCATCATTTACTAAAACTAATCATTCTTCTCCTCCCAAAGGAAGTTGTAGGAATAAGTATTTTCAAGATTCAAATTGAAAATTATGTTTGGAAAAAAAAGCCTTAAATGATCTGAATTTTCCCTTTAATGAGAAGAAGAAAGAAAGAAGTGAAGAAAATTCCTAACTCGCTAGCCAACGAAAGGTTCTAATGCTTGGTGGCCCTTGGAAGGTTCTAATGCTTCATGGCCTTTGGAAGGTTTGAATGCTTGGAGGCCTTTGGAAGGTTCGAATGTTTGATGGCCAATGGAAAAAAAAAAAAAAAAACCATTTTCACATTTTCCCACTTTCCCCTTAACAATTTTTACTTAAACTTTCATTTTTTCTTTGATCTTAAGGTTTTACTTACCATGGTTCTAGGTCGTTAGTTACACATTTCCTTCCTTTTCTTTTGACCTATAAATTATAACCATGCATCTCGATGTAACAAGTCCTCCACCCATTCATTGTCGATTTGATTTTGATTGAAAATTTATTTTCCTTTTTTTGAAATTATGGCATCATGTATGGCCACATTTTATAGGTCTCAAACTACACAAGTGAATGAAGAACTGCTTCCGGAATCATTTTTAAATTTGACATTGACGCAACATCCTTATGATGAAGATCTAGAATAGCGAGAGGTGCATGCTCGTCTTGAAGTTGAACCCCCTCGAGCTTGATATTATCGCATTTCTTCGAACTCTCGCACCCAGGTGATTTTGTTGCAAGTCGACCTTGTTTCTGGTAATGAACTTGAAATCATCTATGAAGGTTGTTATGAAACTGAAGACACTTTTATCTTTGCATGGTTTTCAATTCTCGATGTTAGACACTATCGTCGATTGCGTGATCCAATTCGTTGACTGCCTCCTAATAGCAAGGTGGACTACCTAGTTCGCATCATTCAATGCATCCTAGATTTCTTGCAGTTATGAATTATCACTGTGGCATAGCCCAGGACTCGACATGTAATTATAGCTCTTCATTGAACTTATCCATAATCTAAATAAATGTTTCATTCATTATGAAATTCATGTTGCCATTGCCACCCTATCACACTATTTATTTAATTGTTAAGTTGTCTGAATTAATCTTATGCTTATAAGGCTTGAAGATTATTCTATCTCCCTTAAACCTTTCATTGACACCCCTTCAATTGCTTCATGAATCTTAAACATCTTTGTTATCCACTAATATTAGAACAAGACCAATGTTTTGTTGAACATTATGAATTTTGGTGTCTACTTCTAACCCCAACCTTCTAGAGATTTCTCACCCCTAATTATGCAACTGAGGTTTTTAAATTATGATTACTAACTTTTTGTTGAAGAAAAAAATTAACCCAACATCGTATTCATCCAATATTATATTTTGGAAGAAAAAACAAATCCCCCACACAACCATGTGCATTCATCATTCCTTATTCTAACATGAAGTTAAATACCCTTTATAACCTTACCACACTGGAATATCCCTGATGCAATTCATAAAAATTGAGACTACTACACATGGCTATGTTGGTATGGTTCACAACCATTAATAGCCACCAATAAAATAACCATTAATAACCACTAATAGAATAACTACCAATATGCATTAATACAATAGCCACCAATAGCCACCAATAGCCATGTATTAGAATTTTTTTTAAATTTTAAAAATTGCCAAAAATAATATAGGGTGAAATAATCTATAATAAATAAAAATAACTTAATGTGAAATAACCTAAAATCACCAATAATAACAAAAGGTGAAATAAATTTTAATAACCAAAGTAACTAATAATAACCTCACATAGTATAAAATACCCTAAGATTAAATAACTTAAAATAATCAAAAGTAACTTATAATAGCTACAAGTAGCTTAAAGTGAAATAATTTTAAATAGAAAAAAATAACTTATAATAGCTAAAAATAACATAAGGTGAAATAAATTAAATTAGCCAAAAGCAACTTAGAATAACCAAAAGTAGCCTAGGGTGAAATAACAAAAAATAGCCAAAAGTAATTGAGAATAACCATAAATAGTTGTAAATAATGTAGGGTGAAATAATTTAGATTAATGAAAAGTAGTCCTATAATAGTTGAAAGTAGCTTTACATAGGTAGTATTATTATATTAGCAAAAATCTTATCCATTTATTAAACATTTTTTTTCAAAAAAATGGTTATTGAAATGCTATTGAATAATGATATTATTATTATTTTGTTCAAATGATGTCACACTTTCAAAAGGAAATAAATGTAATTATGTACATTATTGAATTTTTTAAAAGTAAACTCAAATCATTTCATTTGGACAAAATCTCAATAAGATATGAATTTTCAAAGTTTATGTTTTTGTAATGTTTAAAATGAAGTATTTGATAAATAAAATGCAATGTAACATATTATCACAACAAATGGGGTGGCTTGATGGTAGGGGTGTTTGTTTCCATTTTAAAGGTCAAAAAATCAAACCTTACAAGTGGTGTGTGAATGGTCAACAATGGTTAAATGATTAAATATTTTTTTATTTAATTCTTTAAAATAGGTGCCTAGGTTGATTATGTGGCTTACATACCTAGGGTAGGTTTTAAACCTAGCCTAGGTAATGACATGTGTTAATAAGTCATAGGCTAAAAAAAAAGAAATTATCGATAATATTATATATTAAATAATTTAAATTTAATTGATTTCCATGTTGCCTAGTTAATTAACTAACAAATGAATGGCTTGATAAATTTGTATTTCACTTGAAAATAATCTCGTTTCATTATATATTAATGAACCAAATTCACTGTCCATAACAATTGGTCCCCATTCACTAAAGGTTTACCAGTTTCACCATGGTAAAAATGTCCAAATTCACTCAAAATTTAATGAAACTTAAAGTGAACTAGGACACATTTTGGTGTAGTGTGTGCATTATCTATCATAATTTGGACAATGATGATTTGTGTGAAAGGTTTGCACATTTGCGTTATACACATTGCAATTTATTTGTCCAAAATTACTAAAATCAATTACTATAAAACTATATTAAAACCCATAAGTAAACACCTAGTTGCAAAGTACATCAATAGACTTTGTTCGTTAATGGTGTATGAAAAATCATGCAAACATTAAATTTGTTGATGGATGAATAAAAATTCATCCCATTCAATGGACCAATGAATTCATTATATCCTCACTAGGTTTTATTTACTAGATTCAATGAATTCATTCAAAAATCTAATGAAATTATTTGGCATACATTGACACATTTTGTTGTAGTGTTCCTCAACTTCTTCATGCTTAGAAGTTTCTTCCTCTTGAATGACCTCATGTTATCAAACATATGTTTGGGTTGGTAGTTTTCTTGAAAGCCTCCCCCTTGAAATCAATAATAGTTACCAACTAGTCTAAATAGTAGGTCTTTAGTCATTGGAAACTAGTGTGAAAGTGTCATCTCCACCACTTGAGCATGTCCAAACTTAGTACTTTTGTACTACCCGTTGTGGATTTTCTTTAGATTTTTTTCTATGATTATGTAGAAAAATTGAAGACCAATTTATTTGCTTTCCCTTCTGTGTTTAGAAAATGTATTGGTCACATCAATATATTGGTACAATAAGGGGTTCAAAATTTGAATTGGAAGAACCAGTGTTGGTTGAATTCTTCCTATTTTCACCTATGGCACACCCACAACAAAACTTGATGTGCCATTTGGTATTTGCAATATCCCTTCAACTTTTCTAACTTTCCATTTCTATACACATTATACCAATACTTTGGTTTCATGACTACATCCATGATTGTATTTGTAGTCATATGTGTCGTTCATGAGTACATGACTATGTAGTCAATACAAATTCATCAACTCTACCATCTAGTCACAAACATGGTCATAAACATATAACTACTAGTCCATGTGACATCAATGATATTTGTGGTCAAATTTGACATATGCTTAAAGATACGATTGGACATATGACTATAAACATGACACATGGCTTGTGGTCAAACTAACTTAGCCAGCTTAAATAGGTAGGTAAGATCTTATTTATTTTGTTGGGGACAATCTTAGTTTTTGATTGGCTCATTTCAAGTGGCACTTGCACGTTGAATTTTTCTAATGAAAAATTATGTGCAGTCTATTTTTTCACCTAGCTATACAATTTACAAAATTGAAGTTGTGAACAAAAGATATGGGGTAAATTTGTCCCATTCAAAAGTAGCCTACATACTTCCCCATACTACTTGGGCAAAAACATGGTAAAGTAGACCAGAGAATTACGTTGCAACATAAATGGAAAGTGGCCATCAAGTAAACCTACTATAAGCATGACTTTGCTACAATTATATTCAAAAACCACATGCTTCAAGTAGGTCTATATATTTTCATAAAAATTCAAGTAGATGTCACAACCTGCAAAATGGATTAAAATTCAAGCACAAATATATCAAATTTTGGATTTATTTTATTTTTAAATCAATGGCATGCTAAATATATTAGTGGATTTTGAAAATTTTCATAGTAAAACCAAAATATATTTAACGTTTAATGTAAAAGTAGGAATGAACACAATATTAACTTCTTAGTTTCATTCCTACTTGTTACCTATTTTTATTATACTAAAGTTTTTCAAATTTTGTATTCAACTCATCAAAACTCAATGGAAGCATGGAGGTTTCCATAATGAGACTTTATAAAAAAATTCAACCTACTTTCTTATGTTTATGTTGAAAATTTGCCATATTTAATGTTAACAAATAGGATATCTACTCAAGTGCAAACATAAATATTTATTGAAAGGAAACTACAACATAATGCTCACAACACAAAACACAACATCAAGAACTCTCCAAGGTTCTTGTCACAAGAAATACACAAACTTGTGTA
>Ga0116231_10004487_pt1 | contig 28227 bp, 19 predicted proteins | sample S1TSphgellanicum_2_FD_89695 | JGI IMG/M metagenome (GOLD analysis project Ga0116231, IMG submission 89695) | Host-associated microbial communities from peat moss isolated from Minnesota, USA - S1T2_Fd - Sphagnum magellanicum MG | ecosystem: Host-associated > Plants > Peat moss > Unclassified...
ACCAAACTTGCTCGACAGCACCGTCGTGATCGCCGCCGTCAGCGTCGTCTTCCCATGGTCAACGTGCCCGATCGTCCCTACATTGACGTGCGGCTTGGTACGCTCGAATTTGCCCTTTGCCATTCCCAGCTCCTATGCTTTTTCCAGACCCCACTTGCCGCCGTTCGAGCCTCTGTATGGTGCCCATGACGCGGATCGAACGCGTGACCTCTCCCTTACCAAGGGAGTGCTCTACCACTGAGCCACATGGGCGAAACCCCTTGATGCGTGCTGGAGCGGGTGAAGGGAATCGAACCCTCGTCATAAGCTTGGAAGGCTTCTGCTCTACCATTGAGCTACACCCGCCCGTCACCTGTTCCTTTTCGCGTTCCTTCTTTTTCCGTTCCCTGTTGCGGTCTTTCTCGCGATTCCCTCTGCGCCTGCCAGCCTGCTGACTGCCATCCTTCGCCCGGTGGGCTGCGGAGGGCATTCTGCTTCGCGCTTTGGCGGGCTCGTTCTGCGTAGCGCACGGCGCGAAGCAGAATGGAGGAGGTTGGATTCGAACCAACGTAGGCGCGAGGCCAGCAGATTTACAGTCTGCCCCCTTTAGCCACTCGGGCACCCCTCCGAGGGAACCTCAAATTATCGTAGTACTGGGAATAACTGTCAAATTGGTATCCCACAAAGAAGCTGTGGGCAAGCCCCGGACGTGGTAGCGGCGGGGCCCGCGACGGCCCCAGGGTGGCTACATCTGCTTGAAAAGATGGGTGAAATTGCGGCTGATCTCGAGTTTTTCGGGGAAATTGCGGAACTGCACCAGCTGGCGCCCACGCAGGTCGCGCACGACCCCGGCGACCGATTTGATGTTGATGATGGTCGCCCGGTGGATCTGCCAGAACTGGTCCGGGTCGAGCTGCTCGATCAACTCCTTGATCGGCTTGCGGATCAGGGCCTCGAAGGTCTCGGTCTGCACGCGCGTGTACTTTTCGTCGGAGGTGAAGAAGAGCACGTCGGCGACCGGGATCAGGCGCAACTGCTGGCCCATCGAGGCCTGGATCCACTGCAGGTGCTGCGGGCGCTGCGGCGCGCCGCCGTCGATGCGCTCGGCCAGTTTCTCGAGCAGCCCCTGCAGGTCGCGCGGCCGGTCGGCGATGCGTTCCTTGAGGCGCACGACGGTGCGCCCGAGGCGTTCGGTCTCCGCGGGCTTGAGCACGTAATCGACCGCGCCTTCGTCGAACGCGTCGACGGCGAACTCGCTGAAGGCGGTGACGAAAACCACGTGGCAGGCCGTGCCGATCGCCCGCGCCGCCTCGATGCCGGTCAGCCCCGGCATCTGGATGTCGAGGAACGCGAGGTCGGGCCGCGCGTCGGCCACGAGCTGGACGGCTTCCTCGCCGTTCTTGGCCTCGCCGACGATCTGCAGCTCGGGCCAGGCCTCGGCCAGGCGCGTGCGCAACTGCTCGCGCATCAGGCGTTCGTCGTCGGCGATGATGGCGCTGGGCAACTTATCCTCCTTGGCCTTGCCGGGCCGCCGTTGCAGGCATGGCCGGCGACACGCGGCGGCGCGGGCGCACCAGCCAGTAGAGCAGCAGCAGCGGCAGCAGCAGCGGCAGGGACACGCAGGCCAGCAGCACCACCACGACCAGCACGCCGACGGACACGCCGGCCACCGTGCCGAGCGCGGCCAGGCCCAGCGCCACGAGCACAGCACCCAGGATGGCCGCCAGCAGCACGGCCAGCGCCAGCAGGATGCCGCCGGCGAGCAGGCCGGCGCCCAGCAGCACGCCGGTACCGGCGATCACCGCGACCACCGCTATCAACAGGATGCCCAAGGCTGCCTCCCCGCGGCGCGCATCCGGCACGCGCCAGGCCCCCATGCCATGGGCGCGATCATACGGCCCCCGGCGCCACCGGGGGCACCGCCGTGCCGGCCGCAAAGCCCGGACCCGGCGCGCCCGATTCCGCGGACGCATCGATGCGGTAGGGGACGGCGATCGTGGCGATCGTGCCGCCGTCCGAGTTGGCGTCGATGACGAGGCTGGCGGAGGCGCCGTACAGCGCCTGCAGGCGTTCGCGCACGTTGGCCAGTCCCACGCCGGTACCCCCGCGCTGGGCGACGCCGAAGCCCATGCCGCTGTCGGCGACCGCCACGCGCAGCAGCCCATCGGCGATCACCGCGCTCACCGACAGGCTGCCGCCCTCGGGCTTGGGCTCGAGGCCGTGCTTGATCGAGTTCTCCACCAGGGTCAGCAGCATCATCGGCGGAAACGCGGCCGACAGCAGGCCCTGCGGCACGTGGATCGAGAACTGCAGCCGCTCGTCCATGCGCACCTTGAGTATCTCGAGGTAGGAGCGCGCCTGCAGGATCTCGCGCCCGAGGTTGGACGTGCCTTCGCGCATCTGCGGCAGGGCAGCGCGCAGGTACTGGATCAGGTTCTTCTGCATCCGCGACGCGCGCGCCGGATCGGTCTCGATCAGGTAGTCGACCGACGCCAGGGTGTTGAACAGGAAGTGGGGCTCGACCTGCGCCTGCATCATCTTGAGCTGGGCCTCGGCGAGCTGGCGCTTGAGGCCCTCCTGCGCGGCCGTCGCACTGGCCTGGCGGGCCTGGCTCTCGGCCTTGTTCTTCGAGCCCAGCACCACCTTGAGGATGATCAGGGCGATGATGGCCATGGTGGTGAGCAGCTCGAGCCAGTTCTCGCGCTCGGCCCGATCGCCCTCGGTCAGCGCGGCGAGCTTGTCGTCGACCTGGTTCTGCAGCAGGGTTTCGATCTCGTCGCGCGCGGCCTCGACCGCCTCGGCCACCTTTTCGGGGTTGGTCGGATCCTCCGGGTTTACCACCACGCCGCCAGCGGCCAACGGAGGCAGCGGGGGCACGGGGGGCACCGGCGGGACCGCGGGCACCGGCGGGACCGGGGGCACGGGCGGGACCGGCGCCAGCGCAGCACCGTGCGATGCGCCGGCGCCGCCCGAGGCCGCCGCCTTGGCCGCGTCCGCCTTGGCCGCGTCCGCCTTCGCCGCGGTGGCCCTGGCCGCCGCCTCCTTGGGGATCTTCTCGATGCGCACGCCGGCGTGATCGATGACCACCGAGGCTTTCTCGCCGTTCTCGTCGGCCAGGATGCGAACCCCTTTGTTGTCGATGCGCACCGCGGGGTTCTCGTCGTCGCCGTCGCCGTCGATCTGCAGCACGACGTCGTCGTCGTCGCCCTTGCCGCGCTTGGGACGGATGATCTTCACCGGCCCGGACTTGTGCTTCTGGCCTTCGTCGGCCGAGAGGATCCGCAAGCCCCCCTGTGGAAGCGGCACGATGTGCACGTTGACCGTGACATTGCCGTTCACGCTGCCCTTGGCATGGCCACCGCTGGCGCCAGAGGAGATAAGGAAAGAAAACGCCACTCCAGCGAAGATAAGCAACAATACGGACAGTAGAAAGAACTTGCCCCAGCCGATGCCGACGAGCCAGTCGGCAAAACCCAGGCCCCAGCGCTTGAGCACCGGCCCGATCCAGCCGGCGGCGGCGCCCAGTTCGTCGACCGCCCGGCGCGTCGTGAAGCCGGATGATTCCGGCGCTTGGGATGGACCTTCGGGGGTACTCATGCGGATCTGCTCATCATCAGGGACTGCCGTCATCGGTTGAGGGGGTCGTCATCGTGCGGTCGTGCTGGCGGTGGATCCGCAGCGCCTATTCGGCACGGTTTCGGCGCGTACTCGGCACGCATTCCGCAGATATGCCGCGCGTATTCCGCGCGTGCGCCGTTCACCGCGGGCACCGTTGCAATGCCATGCCCACCGGGCATGTGTAGCCAATGTACGTTCACGCGCCCCGCAAGACGAGCCGATTGCGACAGAACGTCATAATCGCTGCTTGGGCCGCGCCCGCGCGCGCCCGGGCGCATCGATGCACCGCCCGGCGCGGATGGCTCGGCCGGCCGGGCGCGCGCCCGGCCGGTGGCCCGAAGCTCAGTGCTCGCGCGGGCCGCCCGGGACCAGGTTGTTGGGTGCCCCGGGCGGTACGAAGCCGCCCGGTGCCGGCGGCTCGTCGCCGGGGCGCTGGGGCTGCAGCGAGCCGGGCATGCCGGCGAACGGGCGCTGCGTGGGGAACTTGGCGCCGACGATCGCCTCCTGCGACGGGGCCGTGAGCACGCGGCCCTCGCGCCGGAACGTGGGCATCACCACCGAGGACTTGGCGACCGTCACCAGCGGGACCGCGTACTGCGAGCGCGCGCCGTCGTGCTCGAGCGTGATGCCGTCCGGACGCACCTCGACCAGGCGCGTGCCCGGGACGACCTCCTGGCCCAGCAGGACCGCCCGCGGCGGCTTGCCGTCGATCGAGAGGATCGCGGAGGAGTCTGCCCCGGCCGCGTACACGCCGCTCAGCTGCACGTTGAGCACGCTGACGACCGCACCGGCATTGACGTCTCCCATCAGGCGCGCCGCCAGGCGCGGGTCCGGATCACGCGCGGCGACGGCTTGCACCGCGACGGGCAGCACCGGGGGCGGCGGGGTGAGCAGGCGCAGCGCCCAGAAGGCCAGCAACGCGCTCGCCGCGGCGGCGCCGACGAGATGGACGAGGATGGGGGTGGTGCGCGATGTCATGTTCCGTTTCGGGCCTGGTTCGGTAGGGTTCGGGCGCCCGGCGGACCGCGCCAGCCGGAGGGGCGCCGCGCCAGCGCGGCCCGCAGGGCCGCTCGAACGCGCTGATATTATGCTCGGATGCTGATTTCCGAAGCGCTGAAATTCGAACCCCGGATCATCGCGGCCCCGGCGACCACGGCGCGCCGGCGTGCTTCCGGCTTCACGCTGATCGAGCTGATCGTCGTGATGACGATACTGGGGATCCTGGCCGCCCTGATCGTACCGCGCGTGGTCGGGCGTACCGATGACGCCCGCGTCGCCGCGGCCAAGCAGGATATCGCCCAGCTGTTGCAGGCGCTCAAGCTCTACCGCCTCGACAACGGCCGCTATCCGACCAACGAACAGGGCCTGCAGGCGCTGGTCGAGCGCCCGACCACGGAGCCCGTTCCGGCCAACTGGAAGCAGGGCGGCTATCTCGATTCGCCCACGCTGCACAAGGACCCCTGGAACAACAGCTACCAGTACCTCAACCCGGGGCTCCATGGCGAGGTCGACGTCATGAGTTTCGGTCGGGACGGTCAACCCGGTGGAGAAGGTCCCGACGCCGACATCGGATCGTGGAACCTGTAGCACGGCCGCGTCGCGGCATGCGCCTCGCGCGCCCGACCGGCGGTTTCACGCTGCTGGAAATGATGATGGTGCTGGTGCTGATGGCGATCCTCACCACGGTCGTCAGCATCAGCACGCGGCCGGATCCGCACCACGCGCTGGTCGAGCAGGCCGAGCGGGTCGGCCTGCTGATGAGCCTGGCCTCGGACGAGGCGCGCTTGCGGCGCGAGCCGATCGACTGGGAGGCCGACCTCACCGGCTATCGCTTCGTGATGGCCTCGGGCGACGACCGCACGACCTTCGCCGGCGATGACATGCTGCGCGAGCGGCACTGGGACCCGCCGCTGACGCGCCTGGCCGTGGTCGACCTGGCCAGCGGCACCGCGCGCACGCTGGTCAATCCGAGCGCGCCGCCGCTGCGCGTTCCCACCGGACACGAATGGGTGCAGCCGCGCTGGCGCCTCGAGCTGGTCAACGAACTGGCATCGGTGACGGTCGAATTCGATGCCAACGGCCATGCGGGCGTCATCCAGTAGCCGTGGCGCCGCGGATCGCGGTTTCACGCTGCTCGAAGTGCTCGTCGCCCTGGCGATCATCGCGGTCGCCCTGACCGCGGCGCTGCGCGGCGCGATGGCGCTCACCAGCAACTCGCGCGACGTCGACCTCAAGCTGTTCGCCACGCTGACCGCGGAGAACCGCCTGCTGGAGTTGCGCTTCGGGCGCACCCAGGTGAGCCCCGGCGATGCGGATTTCGACTGCCAGCAGCCGATCGTCGCACTGCACTGCCACCAGAGCATCACGGCCACGCCCAATCCGTTCTTCCGCCGCGCCGAGGTCCGCGTCGACGGCGGCGGCGACAACCCGCACCAGCTGGCCGACCTGATGGCGCTGCTGCCGGTGAACTGAGATGCGCCGCGATACCGGCTTCACCCTGCTCGAACTGCTGGTCGCCGTGAGCATCCTGGCGCTCATCTCCATCATCTCCTGGCGCGGCCTGTCCGCGCTGACCCAGACGCGCGAACGCCTCGCGCCGCAGAACGAGGCGGTGCACGCGGTGCTCGCCGGGTTCGGCCAGATGGAGCGCGACCTCGCGCAGGTGCCGGTGAACACCAACCTGTTCGCGCTGCCCGGCCAGGCCGTGCACCTGCTGTCGATCGATGGACACGCCAGCCTGCAGATCCTGCGCCTGACCGACTCGCCCGACGGCAACCCGGCGAGCGCCGTCGAGACCGTCTTCTACACGGTGCGCGATGGCGCCCTGCAGCGCCAGGACACGGCGGCGCAGCGCTACTACACCGCCAACCCCGGCCCGATGCTCGACCCGGTCGCCCTCGTGCCGCAGATCGACGACATGCGGATCCGCGTCTGGCGCAACAACGTCGGCTGGATCACGCCGGCGAGCGATGCCGACATGGCCAATCTCGTCGGCATCGAGGTGGTCCTGGTGCGCCACGACGGCAACACCCTGCGGCGCGTGTTCGCCGTCGGCTAGCGGGAACCCACGCCATGGCGCCGCCCGTCCGCTCCGCCTGCCCCGTCCATCCCGCGCGCCGCGGCCAGCGCGGCGCGGCCGTGCTGCTGGCCCTGTTCATCGTCACCCTGGCGGTGCTGATCGTCACCGACCTCTTCTGGCGCCAGTTCGTGCTGTTTCGCAGCATCGAGAACCAGGAGACCGACGCCCAGGCCCGGCTGCTGCTGCACGGGGCGCAGGACTGGGCGCGCACGATCCTGCAGGACCAGACCCACCCGACCTACGATGCCCTGACCGATCCCTGGGCCCAGCCGCTGGCGCAGACCCGGCTCGACCAGCTGGGCGAGACCGCGCCGCTGGCCGCGGCGGCCACGCTCGAGGGCGGGATCGAGGACGCGCAGGCGCGCTTCAACCTGCGCAACCTGGTCGACAGCACGGGCAACATCAACCCGGTGCAGCTGGCCATCCTGGACAAGCTGGCGAGCCTGCTCTCGGCGCCCTCGGGCACGGCGCAGCTGATCGCGCTGTACGTGGCCCAGGCCTACGCGGCCGGCGCGCCGGCGGTCGCGGCCGGGAGCACCGCGGCGACGGTCGCCGACGCCACGGCCGGCACGAACGGCGCGACCGGCAGCGGCGCCACCAGCACGGCGAGCGCCGGCGCCACGGCCGGGTCCGGCGGGATCCGGCCGCTGCCGCCGGTCTTCCCCGAGGACCTGGCCGCGGTGCCGGGCATCGACCCGGGCGTGGCCCTGACCCTGGCACACTTCGTCATCGTGCTCGACCAGACCAACACGCCGGTGAACTTCAACACGGCTCCGGCCGAACTGATGGCGGCGACCATCCCCGACCTGAGCATCAGCGATGCCAACACCCTGGCGGCCGAGCGCGACCGGGCCTACTTCATCAGCGTCGGCGACATCCAGAACCGGCTGCACGGGCGCGGCGGTTCCGTGTTCCCGGCGGGCATATCGACGAACTCGCAATACTTTATCGTTCAAGGCACGGTGCGCCTGGATCGCGCCTCGTCGCACCTGCGCGCGCTGGTGCGAAGAGGCGGCACGGGGGCGCAGAGCAGCGTGGGCTTGCTATGGGAGCGCGATCAATGATGCAGGAGTACCGATGACGCCGGGCGGCGGCCGCGCGAACGCGGAGCGGCTGCTCGTCTTCGTGCCCCCGCGGCGCGCGTGGCCCGGCGGCGCGCGCGGCGCGCTCACCCCGACGACGATCGTGCCCTACCTGGCGCTGGCCTCCGACGGCTCGGTGCACGACGGCTCGGCGGCGCTGGCGCGACTGCCGGCGGCGCGCACGCTGGACCTCGTCTTCGACGCGCTCGACGTGTTCACGACGACCATCGAGGCGCCCAAGCTGAGCGACGTCAAGCTGCGCCAGGCGCTGCCCAACCTGCTCGAGGAGCGCATGCTGGGCGATGCGGCCGACTACCATTTCGCGTGGATGCCGGCACGGACCGCACCGGCCGACGCGCTCGCCGGGCGCCCTGCGGCCGCGCCGGGCGCAGGAAACTGGCTGTCGGTGGCGGCCATCGATCGCACCACGCTGGCGCGCGCGCTCGAGGCGCTGCGCCAGGTACAGCGCCAGCCGCGCGCCGCCTACAGCGAGATCTACACGCTGCCGCCGCCGAGCGAGGGCACCGGGTACGCGCGCCTGCGCGAGGGGCGCGGACTGCTGCGCACGGACCAGGACCAGGGCTGTCCGTTCGAGCTCGAGGACGGCGTGACCGGCGCGCTGGGCTTGGTGGCGCGCCAGATGGCGATCAAGCGCATCCGCGTCTGCGGCACGCCGGCCGACGGCCTGGCGGCGGCCGCAGCGGCGCTGGGCGCCACGGTCGACGAGCGCGATCGCGCGTTCGATGCCGGCGCCACCGGCGCCGCCGTCAATCTGCTGCAAGGCGCCTTCGCCACCACCGGGACCTTCGGCTTCTCCGGGCGCCTGCTCGCGCGGCTGGCCCAGGACGGCGCGTGGAAGGCCCCGGCCGGCTGGCTGGGCGCGTGCGCACTGATCGCGATCGTGGGCCTGAACGCGTACTGGTTCAAGCTCGAATCCCAGTACCGCGATATCCGCGACGGCATGCGGCACGCGTTCCGCGACGCCTTCCCGAACGAACCGACGATCGTCGATGAAGTCATGCAGGCGCAGCGTTCGGTGGCTACGCTGCGCGCGCACGCGGGCCGCCCTTCGGCCGACGACTTCTCGGTGCTCGACGCGCAGGCGCTGCAGGTCTTCGCCGACGCGCCGGTGGGCATCGTCACCGCGATCGACTACAGCGACGGCAACTTCGTGCTGCACCTGGCGCCGGGCAGCGGCGATAACCCGGCCTTGCGCAACACGCTGCAGGGCCGGGCCATCGCCCAGGGCCTGAGCCTGCGCTTCGATGCGGACGGGACGGCGCGACTCGCCCCGGCGGCGCCATGAGCGGGCGGCGCGGGATGCGGACATGATGGGGAGTGGGCGATGACGTTCGTCAGCACGCTGAACGCGTTCTGGGCCGAGCGCGCGCCGCGCGAGCGACGGATCCTGGTCGTCGCCGGCGCGCTGATCGCGCTGGTGGTGATCTACCTGCTGTTCATCGAGCCGGCGGCCAGCGGCGTGGCAAGGCTGCAGCGGTCGCTGCCGCAGGCGCGCGGCCAGTCGGCGCAGCTGGACGCGCTGCTGGCCGAGGCGCGCAGCCTGCGCAAGGCGCCCGCGGCGGCCACGCCGGCGGCGGCCGATGCGCGCAGCACCCTGGTCAAGTCGCTCGAGGCGGCCGGGATGCCGCCGGCGCGCAACGATCCGCTGCCCAACGGCGACATGCGCCTGAACTTCACCAACGTACCCTACGCCAAGTGGACCACCTGGCTGGCGACGACCGAGCAGACGCTGGGCGTGCACACCGTCGCCGTGCACCTCAAGAGCAGCGGCACGCCGGGCAACGCCGACATCGAACTGTCGCTGCGGCTCCCGCGCGCCTGAGCCGTAGCGATCCCAGCGAACCCGCAAGCTCGCGCGTGCGTCCGTCGCGCCCGACACACGCCACCCACCGCGACCACCGACGACCCGCCCGGAATGCCCACATGAACCATCCCGCCGCGCGCGTGCTTGCGGTCGTGGCCGCCGCCCTGGCCGGCGCGGCGCTGGTGGCGCTCACGCAGGCGCCGGCTGCCCTGCTGGCCGGCGCCGTGCACGCGCACACCGGCGGCCGCGTCACGCTGGGCGACCCGTCGGGAACGGCCTGGAACGGACAGGCCGACATCATCCTGTCGGATGCATCGGTGGATGCGGTGCGCGAGGCGACCGTGCGCACCCGGGTGCCCGGGCGCACGGCGTGGCACATCGACGCCTGGCGACTGCTGATCGGTACGCTGGGCATCACGCTGGAGAATCCGGCCGCGCTCGACAGCCCGCTCGTGCTGCGCGCCGACCTCGGCGGCAACGCGACGATCGAGCCCGACCACCTGCGCCTGCCCGCCTCGCTGCTGGTCGGCCTCGGGGCGCCCTGGAACACCATCCGTCCGGGCGGCGAAATCACCCTGGAATGGGATACTCTGCATTTGCAGGCGGGAGAACTGCGCGGGCGCGTGCAGGCCGAATGGGTGGGCGCATCGAGCGGCTTGAGCCCGGTCGTGCCTTTCGGCCATTACCGGTTGCAGGCCGACGGCCTGTTCGACGGCGCCCAGGTGCGGCTGGAGACACTGTCCGGACCCATGGAGATGGTGGGCAATGGCACAATCGCACACGGCCAACAGCTCCGGTTCCGCGGCAGCGCATACGTGCAGCCGGGGACGGACCCCTCGGTGGCGACACAACTCTCGGGATTGATCTCCCTGCTGGGCCGGCGCGACGGCGACGGCGCGATCTTGAACTTTGGAAGCTGACATGCGCACTGGCCCCGCCATCGCCCCACGATCCGCGCGTGCCGCGTGCGCCGCGATCACCGGCTGCGTGCTCGCCCTGGGGGCGCTGGCACCGGCCGCCGCCGACGACACCGTCAAGCCGGGACCCGGCGCGGCGAGCATCAGCGCGTCGAGCAACGCGAAATCGATGGAAGAGCCGGTCACGCTCAACTTCGTCAATGCCGACGTCGAGGCGGTCGTGCGCGCGGTGGGGCAGTACACCGGCCGCACCTTCGTCATCGATCCGCGCGTCAAGGGCACGATGACCCTCGTCACCGAGCGGCCGGTGACCCGGCGCCAGGCCTACGAGGAGCTGCTCTCGGCCCTGCGGCTGCAGGGATTCACGCTGGTCGAATCGCCGGACGCCGGCGGGGTCGCGCGCGTGCTGCTCGAAGCCGACGCCAAGCTCCAGGGCGGCCGGGTGCTCACGCCCTCGACCGCAACGGCGCGCGGCGACCAGGTCGTCACGCAGGTCTTCCAGCTGCAGTACGAGTCGGCCAGCAACCTCGTGCCGGTGCTGCGGCCGCTGATCGCGCCCAACAACACGATCGCCGCCTATGCAGGCACCAACACCCTGGTCATCACCGATTACGCCGACAACCTGCGACGCCTGGCCCGCATCATCGAGGCGATCGATTCGCCGGCCAGCTCCGAGATCGTCGTCGTGCCGCTCAAGTACGGGCTGGCGGCGGACATCGCGACGATCGTCAACCACGTGCTGGAGGACAGCTCGCGCTCGCAGGGCCAGTCCGGCGACGCCGGGCAGCGCGTCCTCGTGCAGGCCGAGAACCGCAGCAACAGCATCATCCTGCGCGCCGCCAGCCGGGCGCGGCTGGAGCAGGCCAAGATGCTGATCGACCACTTCGACCAGCCGAGCGCGACGCCGGGCAACATCAACGTCATCTACCTGCGCAACGCCCAGGCCACCAAGCTCGCGCCGCTGCTGCGCGCGGTGCTGTCCTCCGACCCCTCGTTCGTCGCCCAGGCCGGCGGCAGCGCCAGCCTGTCGGGCGGCGGCAGCGGCAGCAGCGGCTCGGGCGGCCTGGGCGGGCTCTCCGGCAGCGGCTCGAGCTCCAGCTCCGGCCTGGGCTCGAGCAGCTCGGGCTTCGGCAACTCCGGCCAATCGTCCGCCGCCTCGGCCGCCAGCCCTTCCACCGGCAGTGCGAGCGCCGACCGCAGCGGGATCTCGGGCCTGATCCAGGCCGACCCGGCGACCAACTCGCTGATCATCTCGGCGCCCGAGCCGCTGTTCAAGAACATCCGTGCCATCGTCGACAAGCTCGACGTGCGTCCGGCCCAGGTGCTGATCGAATCGCTGGTGGTCGAGCTCAGCGGCGACAACGCCTCCGAGTTCGGGGTGCAGTGGCAGTCGCTCAACGGCTTCAACAGCAGCGGCACCTCGGTCATCGGCGGCACCAACTTCGGCAGTTCGGGGCAGAACATCATCAGCGCCGCCGAGAACATCGGCTCGCTCAACCAGGGCCTGAACATCGGCGTCATCAACGGCTCGATCACGCTGCCCGGGATCGGCACGGTGACCAACATCGGCCTGCTGGCGCGGGCCCTCGAGACCACGGCCAACGCCAACATCCTGGAGCGGCCCAACATCCAGACCCTGGACAACGAGGAGGGCAAGTTCCTCGTCGGCCAGAACGTGGCCTTCGTGACGGGGTCGTACGCCAACACCGGCACCACGACCACGACCTCGTCGACGACGACCGGATCGTCCGTGACGCCGTTCCAGACCTACCAGCGCCAGGACGTGGGCCTGCTGCTGCGCGTCAAGCCGCAGATCTCCGAGGGCGGTACGGTGCGGCTGCAGATCTACATCGAGGATTCATCGGTCTCCTCGGGCACCAGCGGCACGGACCTGGTCCTCAACAAGCGCAGCTTCGAGACCAGCGTCATCGTCAACGACGGCAATTTCGTGGTGATCAGCGGCATGATCCAGGACCAGGTGAACGAGAACCAGTACAAGGTGCCGCTGCTGGGCGACATCCCCTGGCTCGGTGCGCTGTTCCGCTACGACACGCGCGAGCACATCAAGACGCAGACCATGGTGTTCCTGCGCCCGAAGGTCATCCGCGACGAGGACGCATCGCACCAGGTGGTGCTCGACCGCTACGACTACATCCGCAACGAGCTGATCAAGTCCGAGCCGGCGCACAACGTCGTGCTGCGCGACATGGCCCTGGACCGGCTGCCCCCGCTGCCCGACACGCCGGTCTCGCTGGCCGCCGCCGCGGCGGCCGCGTCCCGCGGCGGCGCGCAGCGCATCGTCGCGGCCACCGTGGAAAAGGAGGCCGCCGCGCGCGCGGTCCAGCAGGAACTCAAGGGCCTGGGCATCGAGTCGCACTGGGAGCAGGCGCCGCCGCTCGACGGCAAGCCGCAGCTGCGCGTGCTGGTCGACAGCTCGCCGCACACGACCGAGGAAACCTTCGTGATACTGCGCGGGCTCGGGCTGAGCCCGCTGCTGATCGCCCCGCCCCCGGAGCCGGCTGCCGTGGGCGCGCCCCCCGCAGCGCCGGCCGTAACGCCCGCGCCAGCGCCTGCCGCCGCGCCCGCGCCCGCGCCAGCGACGGCCCCCACGCCATGAGCAGCGCACAGCAGTACGTGCCCTACGCGTTCGCGCGCGACAACTCCATCCTCCTCAAGCCGCACGGCGACCGCGAGGCCGAGGTCTGGATCACCGAGGCCACCGGGCTCGAGGCGCTCAACGAGGTGATGCGCGCCTTCCCCGGCCGCGTGCGCGCCAGCCTGGTCGAACCCGCGGTGCTGGCCGAGGCGATCGCCCAGACCTACTCGCGGCCGGAGGATTCGGCGCAGCAGATCGTCGGCGATATCGAGGGCGAGATCGACATCACGCGCATGATGCAGGACGTGCCCGACATCGAGGACCTGCTCGAGACCGAGGACGACGCGCCGATCATCCGCATGATCAACGCGCTGCTCACCCATGCGGCGCGCGACGGCGCCTCGGACATCCACCTCGAGGCCTTCGAGCAGTTCTCGCTGGTGCGTTTCCGCGTCGACGGAACGCTGCGCGACGTCGTCCGCCCCAAGCGCGCGCTGCACGCGGCGCTGGTATCGCGGATCAAGATCATGGCGGCGATGGACATCGCCGAGAAGCGCCTGCCGCAGGACGGCCGCATCACGCTGCGCGTGGGCGGCCGGGCGATCGACGTGCGCGTCTCGACCCTGCCGACCGGCCATGGCGAACGCGTCGTGCTGCGCCTGCTGGAAAAGGACCTGGCCCGCATCGACCTCACGACCCTGGGCATGTCGGACCGCACGCTGGCGATCTTCGACCAGCTGTTCCACCAGCCGCACGGCATCCTGCTGGTCACCGGGCCCACGGGCTCGGGCAAGTCCACGACGCTGTATGCCGCGATCCGGCGCCTCGACCACTCGACCTCCAACATCATGACCGTGGAGGATCCGATCGAGTACGAGCTGCCGGGCGTCGGCCAGACCCAGGTCAACCCGAAGATCGAGATGAGCTTCGCGCGCGCGCTGCGCTCGATCCTGCGCCAGGACCCCGACGTGATCATGATCGGCGAGATCCGCGACCTGGAGACGGCGCAGATCGCGGTGCAGGCCTCGCTCACGGGCCACCTCGTGCTGGCGACGCTGCACACCAACGACGCGGCCACGGCAGTCACGCGCCTGATGGACATGGGCATCGAGCCCTTCCTGCTCTCGTCGTCGCTGCTCGGCGTGCTGGCGCAGCGGCTGGTGCGCAAGCTGTGCCCGCATTGCAAGAAGCCCGACCCCTCGGGCCCCGGCTTCCACGCGGTCGGCTGCGAGGTCTGCAACCACAGCGGCTACACCGGCCGCACCGGCATCTATGAACTGCTGCCGGTCGACGATGCGATCCGCGACCTGATCCACGCGGGCGCCAACGACCAGGAGATCCGGCGCACCGCCGAGGCCGCCGGCATGCTGCCGCTGCGCGCCGACGCGATGCGCTGGTTCGAGGCCGGCGTGACCTCGCAGGAGGAAATCCTCCGCGTCACGCGCGATTGACGCGATCGACGCGATCGGCAGCGATGCATCCCTCTAGTGCGACGGTGGCAAGGCGCGGGGCGCGGCCATGACCGCCTACCGCTATTCGGCGGCCGACAGCGCCGGGCGCGACCAGCTCGGGGTGCTCGAGGCCGACAGCGCGCGCCAGGCGCGCCAGCTGCTGCGCAACCAGGGGCTGGTGCCGCTGGCCGTGGAGCCGGTGGAGTCCGAGGCGACGCGGCGCGGGCCCAGCGCGATGCGCGGCCGCCGTCTGTCCCAGACCGAGCTGGCCGTGCTCACGCGCCAGTTCGCCAGCCTGATGGCCGCCTCGCTGCCGATCGCCGACGCGCTGACCGTGCTCGTGGAGCAGAGCGAGCAGCAGTCGATGCGCGAGATGATGGCCTCGGTGCGCACGGAGGTGCGCGGCGGGATGTCGCTGTCCAACGCGCTGGCGCGCCATCCGCGCCAGTTTCCGGCCATCTACCGCGCGCTGATCGCCGCCGGCGAGGAGTCGGGCAAGCTGGGCTCGGTGCTGGGCAGCCTGGCCGACTTCATCGAGGAGCGCGCGCGGCTGCAGCAGAAGATCACGCTGGCTTTCATCTACCCGGCCATCCTGACCGTGGTCTCGCTGCTGGTGGTGGTGTTCCTGCTGACCTACGTGATCCCCCAGGTGGTGCAGGTCTTCACCCAGACCAAGCAGGCGCTGCCCATCCTGACGCGCATGATGATCAGCCTGTCGGCCTTCCTGCGCAGCTACGGCTGGATGCTGGTCATCGCCGTCGCCGCCGCGGCCTATGGCGTGCACCGCGCGCTGCAGGTCGAGGCCTTGCGGCTGGGCTGGCACCGGCGCATCCTGCGGCTGCCCATCCTGGGGGCGCTCTCGCGCACCATCAACACCGCGCGCTTTGCCAGCACGCTGGCGATCCTGGTCGGCTCCGGGGTCCCGATGCTGCGCTCGCTGCAGGCCGCCGGGGAGACCGTCACCAACCTGGCGCTGCGCGCGCGGGTGGTCGACGCATCGCAGCGCGTGCGCGAGGGCGCCTCGCTGGCGCGCGCGCTGCGCTTCGAGGACGACGAGCGCGCGGCGCAGGGCCGCGTGCGCCTGTTCCCGCCGGTGCTGATCCACCTGATCGGCTCCGGTGAAGCCACCGGCAAGCTGCCCGAGATGCTGGCGCGCGCGGCCGACATGCATGCCCGCGAGGCCGAGCGGCGCACGATGCTGCTGACCTCGCTGCTCGAACCGGCGCTGATCCTGACGATGGGCGTGATCGTCATGATGATCGTGCTCGCGGTGCTGATGCCGATCATCGAGATCAATTCGATGGCACGCTGAGCGTCGGCGCGCGCAGCGCCGCCACCTCGGCGGCCTCGAGCCAGCGAAAGCGGCCCGGCGCCAGCGCCTCCGGCAGCACGAGCGCCCCGTAGCGCGAGCGATGCAGCGCCGCGACCGCGTTGCCCGCGGCCGCCACCATGCGCTTGACCTGGTGATACTTGCCCTGCGTGAGCGTCAGGCGCAATCGGTGCGTGCCGGTGGCCTCGCAGGCGGCGGCGCGCACCGGCGCCGGATCGTCGTGCAGCACCACGCCGGCGCGCAGGCGCTCGAGCTGCCCCGGCTGCACCGGGTCGACCGTGGTGACCTCGTACACCTTGGGCACGTGATGGCGGGGCGAATTGAGCCGGTGGATCAGCGGCCCGTCGTCGGTGAGCAGCAGCAGGCCCGTGGTGTCCTGGTCGAGCCGGCCGATGGCCTGCACGCCCGAGACCGAGGAAGTCGACGGCCGCAGGCGCAGCGGCGCGGGCAGCAGCGAGTAGACGCTGGGCCAGGACTTGGGCTTGTGCGAGCACTCGGTGCCGGCCGGCTTGTGCAGCATCAGGTAGGCGCGGGCGTGGTAGGTCCAGGGCTCGCCGCGCACGCAAAACTCCAGGCCCTCGGGCGTGAAGGCGGCCTGGGCGTCGGTGCAGATGGCGCCGTCCACCGCGACCTGCCCCTCGGTGATCAGCAGGGCGCAGGCGCGGCGCGTGCCGAAGCCCTGGGTGTAGAGGATGTCCTGGAGTTGCATGCGGTGCGGCGCCGGCTGCGCGGCCATCGGCCGGGCGCCGGCAAGCGCGATGCTACGCGGCGGCCGCGGTGGCGGCAACGGCGAAAATCGGACATCATCGCTCCGCGCCAAGGCGGCCCCGATGGCCGCAAGGAGACCGCATGCATTCGATGCACACCCGTCCGATCGCGGTGACGCTGGCGCTGGCGCTGGGCGCCGGCGCCGCGGCGCCGGCCGGGGCCGCGGCAGTGGCACCGTTCTCGTTCGAGACCGCCTACGGACGCCTGCCCAAGGACGTGGTTCCGCTCGACTATTCGGTGGCGATCACCCCCGACGCCGCGGCCCGGACGCTGAGCGGCAAGGAGACGATCCACCTGGATTTTCGCAAGGCCGGCAGCACGATCCGGTTCAATTCGCTCAACGAGACGCTGAGCGACGTGCGCCTGGACGGCAAGCCGGTCCAGAGCGTCGTCTCCAGCGACGAACAGCAGCTGACGACGCTCACGCTCGCCCGCGCGGCGCCGATCGGTCCGCACACGCTGAGCTTCTCCTACCAGGGCAAGATCGAGAGCGGCCCGCGGGGCCTGTTCGCCCAGCCCTACGTCGACCCCAGCGGCGCCAAGGGCATGATCCTGTCGACCAAATTCGAATCGACCGATGCCCGCCGCATGTTCCCGTGCTGGGACGAGCCGGCGTTCCGCGCCACCTTCGAACTGACCGCGACCGTGCCGGCCGAATGGGCGGTGATATCGAACATGCCCGTGGCGCGGCGCGTGGTGCACGCGAAGACGGCCACGACCACGTTCCGGCGCACCCCGAAGATGCCCACCTACCTGGTCGAATTCACCGGCGGCGACATGGCACGGATCACGGCGCGCAGCGACGGCATCGAGCTGGGCGTCTGGGCCGTGCGCGGACAGGAACAGGACGGGCGCGTGGCGCTGGCCAATGCGCAGCAGATCCTGGCCGACTACAACGACTACTTCGGCTTCCGGTATCCGCTGCCCAAGCTCGACTCGATCGCGGTGCCCGGCGGCTTCTCGGGGGCCATGGAGAACTGGGGCGCCATCACCTACAACGACCAGCTGCTGCTGCTGACCGCGTCGAGCACGATCCGCAACCGGCAGGCGGTGTTCAGCGTGCAGGCGCACGAGATGGCGCACCAGTGGAACGGCGACCTGGTGACGATGGGATGGTGGGACGACATCTGGCTCAACGAGAGCTTCGCTTCCTGGCGCGCCGCCAAGGAGACGGACCTGCGCAACCCGGCCTGGAACTGGTGGGAAGGCGAAGACGAGGCCAAGGAGAACGCCATGAGCGCCGATGCGCGCGTGACCTCCCACGCCATCCAGCAGCACGTGACCGACGAGCTCCAGGTGACCAACGCCTTCGATCCGTCGATCACCTACAACAAGGGGCAGGCGGTGCTGCGCATGCTCGAGGCCTACCTGGGGCCCGACGTGTTTCGCGACGGCATCCGCGTCTTCATGCGGACCCACGCCTACTCCAACGCCACCAGCACCGACCTGTGGAACGCGCTGGGCAAGGTCAGCGCGCGCGATGTCGGCGCGATCGCCGCCGGCTGGATCGAGCAGCCCGGCTTCCCGCTGGTCTCCGTGACCGCGCGCTGCGACGCCGCGGGCCAGCGCAGCATCACGCTGGCGCAGCAGCGCTTCCTGCTCCAGGGCAGCGACCCGGCGCCTTCGCACTGGACCGTCCCGCTGCAGATCCGGTCCGGGGCGGCCGGCGCGCCGCAGGCGCTGCTGCTGACCGCCGCATCCCAGGACGCGCCCGCCGGGCGCTGCGGCGAGCCGCTCAGCGTCAATGCCGGCGCCATCGGCTACTACCGCGCCACCTACGACCCCGAGACCCTGCGGCAGGACGCCGCGGCATTCGGCACGCTGCCGCATGCCGATCGCATCGCGCTGCTCGACGACGAGTGGGCGCTGGTGCAGGCCGGGCGCGAGCCGCTGACGGCCTTTCTCGCGCTGGCCGCGCTGATGGGCTCGGACCTCGACGAGCGTTGCTGGAACCTGATCACGTCGGCGCTGGAGACCGTGGAGCACGACCTGCGCGGCAAGCCGGATCACGAGGCCTTCGAGGCCTACGCGCGCTCGATCGTCGCCCCCGTGTCCAGCGCGCTGGGTTGGGACGCGCGCGCCGACGAGACGCCCGGAATCCAGACGCTGCGGCGCAGCGTGCTCGCCGACCTGGGCGCCTGGGGCGACGCGCCGGTCATCGCCGAGGCGCGCAAGCGCTTCGCGGCGTTCGTGGCCGACCGGCACGCGATCGCCGCCGACGACCAGGCCATGGTGCTGGGCATCGTCGCGCAGAACGCCGACGCCGCGGCCTTCGAGCAGCTGCATGCGGTGGCCCGGAGCGCCGCCAACGAGACCGAACTGCGCCGCTACTACCTGGCGCTGATGCAGGTGCGCGAGCCGGCGCTGGCCGCGCAGGCCGCGCAGATCGCGCTGTCGCCGGAGATCCCGCCGCAGGCCAACGCGGCGCGCCTGCGCATGGTCTTTCGCCTGGAGGACCGCAACCCCGCCCTGGCATGGACCACGCTGACGGGCAACGTCGACGCGCTGATGCTGCCGCAGGGGCGCTACGCCCCGCTGATCACGGCGCAGTACTGCCCCGAGATCTTCTGGGACGCGGCCCCGCTCGATCAGGTCGAAGGCTGGGTGAAGGCCCACGTACCGGCGCAGATGGCCGACAACATCGCCCGGGGCATGGAGAGCGCCCGCTTCAAGCTCGCGCGCAAGGCGGCGCTGTCGGATGCGGCAGCATTGTTCCTGAACGACCGCCACGGCGCGCCGGCCAACTGAGACGGCGCGAATCCACCAGCGCGTTCCCGCTCCGGCCGCAGATGCGTTGGCCCTCGCTGCATTGCCAGGCCCGGTTCCCGACGCGTACGGGGGCGTATGCGGGTGGCCGTGGCTCGGTTCGCAACCGCGGCAACGCGGGCTCGTTCCTGCGGCCTCAATTGCCCCTGACGACGAACAGTTGTTGTTCGACACCGCTGGGCAGGCGTACGCCGCCGTTGACGATCTGCGCCAACGAATTTCGGCTCGCCGGAACCCGTACGTCCTTGCTCCGATCGCTGCCGGATCCCTGGTCCGCGTTCGATCCGTCGGCCCCGGTAGCCGTGCCTTGCGCGTTGCCCTGGGCCCCCTGCTGGACCGCCAGGGCCTGCGACAGACTCAACACCTGCGTGGGACCATCGGCGTCAGGAGCAGAGGCGAAGGTCAAGGGCGTGTCCTGCGGCAGGCCCGCAAGCGGCGCCACATCGACCACCGTGGCGACCGAGGCCATGCCGAAGACCCCCGCGCCTTGCAGCGGCGTCGGCTCGGCCGCCGCCGCGTCCGGCGTCGACAGCAAGGCGTTGGCCACCGCGTTGTCGATGTCCGGTGGCGTGCCCGTGGCGCCGGCAGCGCCGGGCGCTGCGTTGATCGTCAAGGCCGTGGCGTTGCCGCTCGCCTGGACAAAGTCGTAGTTGCCGTCGTCGGCGCTGAGGCCAGCGCCATCGACGGCATAGCGACCGGCGGGGCTGGCGGCGCTTGCCGGCGTGGTCCACTTGGCAGTCCCGGTGGTCGCGCTTGCCAGGGTCTGGCCATTGACAAAGCCCGTCACGGATCCGTCCAGGGCCGGTACGGATCCGCCGGAGGTCATGCCTGCCGGGCTGGCCACGTACGTCAGCGTCGCGGGCTTGATCGTCAGCGTCCCGCCCACGAGGGTGATCAGATAGCCGAGCTGGTCGCTCCAGAGCGCCGGCGCATATTGGCCGGCGTTGACTGCCCCAGGGTACGGATTCGATAGCCCGAAGAGTTGCCCATCCCCGCCGTTCAAGGTGTAGCTCGGGTTCGAAAGCGCGCTGGGCGTCGCGGCGCCGTAGATCTGCGTGATGTTCGAGGCCGTGACGGCCAGGGGCGTCAGGAAGCCACGCAACAGCGGGGTGGTTTCGCCGGCATAGACCAACCAGGTGTCGGCGAAGTCCCATTGCCCGGCCGCGCTGCCGCTTGGGCCGAAGCTGGCGGCCGACATCATCTGCGCGGTCGTCAGGCCACCGCCGCCGCTGACCGTGGCGCCGTTGAGCGTGCTGCCGATGCCGCCGGCGTTGGCCGACGCGTTCCAGTAGCTGTTGATGATGGTCGGGGAGGTCGCGCCGTAAGTGCCCGAACCGTTGATGCCCACCAGACCGCCGATCGCGGTGCTCGACGGGGCGCCGGCCGCACCGGTGGCGTAACTCGTCGTGATGGTGCTGCCGACGAAGGCAGCGCCGGCGAGGCCTCCGATGCCGGAACTGCCCGCACCCGCCGATACGGCGCCGCTGGCATAGCTGTCGACGATCGAGGTGCCATAGCTGCCGAGGCTTCCGACCAGGCCGCCGATATTGCTGCTGCCCGCCCCGGAGCCGACGGTACCGGTCGCGAAGCTCGTGGCGATCGAGGCGCCGTAGGTGTTCGCGCCGACCAGGCCGCCCACGTTCGCCGACCCGTTGCCGGCGCTGACCGCTCCGGTCGCGTAGCTGGCGACGATGCTGGCACCGTAGGCGCTCTTTCCGACCAGGCCGCCGACGTCGAGCGCATTGTCGCCCACGCTCACCGCGCCCAGCGCCATGCTGTTGGCGATGCTGCCCTCGCTGTTCTGGCCCACCAGGCCGCCGACCCCGTAGCCGCCGGCGCCGGCGCTCACCGCTCCGGACGCATGGCTGCCCTGGATGGAGGCCCCCTGGCTCAAGCCGACAAGACCGCCGACGTAGCTCGAGCCGAACACTTGTGCCGAACTGCCGGCGTTGGTGATGGCCAGATGGTCGAGGAAGCCGTTGGCGTTACCGACCAATCCTCCGACCTCGCCGTTGCCGCTCACCGAGCCGCTGGCGGTGGATTGCGAGATCGATGCCCCGGCCGCGAAGCCGACGAGTCCGCCCACGTCGTTCCATCCGGCGAAGGTCCCGTCCTGCACCTGGACGTTGCCGACGCTGGACAGGGCGATGCCGATGAAGCCGATGTTGCTCCCGGTAGCGCCCATGCCGCCGATATCGACCTGGTTCACGGACACGTTGGCGACGCTGAAGCCGCCGCCGTCGAAATTGCCGGCCAGGTACGGGATCCAAAGTCCGGGCGCCGCTGCCAGATCGATGCTGGAGGTGAGTTTGAACGTGACGCCCGCATTGCCGAGCTCGGCAAATCCCAGGAGATCGATGAGGCTCTGCGCACTGCCCACGCCGTAGGTGGCGGTCGCCGGGTTGGTGCAGCCGGCGATGCAGGGCAGGGTCGAGGCGTAGTTGGCGATGTCCAGGGACTTGAGCGCGAGGCTGGCGTTGCTGCCGAACCAGGCCTGGTATTGCGTGTCGTACAGTCCGCCGGCCGTGAGCAGGTGCGTGCCGTTGATCGAGACCGCAGCGACGTCATAGAAGGCGTTCGTCAGCGCGACGGGCGCGCCGAACTCGACCGGGACGGGAGTCCCCACGAGGCCGCCGACTTCATTTCCGGTCGCCGTGATGGTGCCGGCGAAGTAGGCATTGGTGATCACATTGGGGCCGTTGATGGACGCGTCGCCGACCAGGCCGCCGACCTGGTTCACGCCGGTGACGGTTCCGTTCGCGTAGCTGTTGGTGATCTGGGCACCGTGGTCGAGCTCGCCGGCGATCCCGCCGACCCGGTTGACGCCGGTAACGGCTCCGCTGGCGTAGCTGCCGTCCAGATGGGCGCCGCTCGATAGCTCGCCGACGAGTCCTCCGGCGGCGCTGGCGGTCCCGGTGACGGTAGCGGTCGAATACGATGCGGCGATCGTCGAATTCTGCGCGATACCGACCAGGCCGCCGACCTGGGTCGCACCGCCGACCGATCCGCTGGCGTGGCTGTTGGTGATCTGGGCGGTGCCCGAGATGGCACCGACGAGGCCGCCGACCTGGTTGACGCCGTTGACGGACCCGCTCGCGTAACTGCCGCTCAACTGGGCCCCGCCCGTGAGCACGCCGACCAGCCCTCCGGCGATGCTGCCGGTTCCGGTCACGGTGATGCTGGAACTCGATGCCGTGACCGTCGAGTTCTGCACCCAGCCGAAGAGGCCGCCGATCTGATTGGCCCCCGAGACGGTGCCCAGGCTGGTGTGGTTGCCGGACAGGCTCGATCCGTAGGCCCAGCCGGCGATGCCGCCGGCCTGGATAGGCGCCGAGATGTTGCCGGTAGCGGAACTGTTGCTGATGGTCGAGTCGTAGCTCGGGCCGACGATGCCGCCGGCCTGGGACGACGTCGCCAAGATGTTGCCGCTCGAGGAGCTGGCGGTGATGCTGGCGCCGTTCGACCCGCCGGCTATGCCGCCGACAGCGCCGGCACCCGTGACATTGCCCGAGGTGCTCGAGCCGGATATGGTGGCGGGCGGCAGGTAGCCGACCAGTCCGCCCTCGTACCCACCGGTGCCGCTGACGTTGGCCGAGGATTGATCGTTGACGAATGCCGCGCCGCCGTAGCCCGCCACGCCACCGACACTGTTGCTTCCCGTCACGCTTCCGGAGGTGCTCGAGCCGGCGATCGACGAGAACTGAGCCGACCCGACGAGGCCGCCGATGCTCCCGCCCGTTCCGGTCACGCTGCCGCCCGCCACGTCGTTGGCCAGAGTGGTGTTGACGATCTGCCCGCCGAGGCCGCCCACGAACGTGCTGCCCGAAACCGTGCTGCCCGAGATCTGGACGCCTAGTATCGTCGTGCCATAGGTGTAGCCGACCAGCGCCCCGACATTGCTGGCACCGCTCACGTTCGCACCGGAAATGTTCAGGTTCTGGATCAGGCCGCCGCTGGCCGCCCCGACGAGGCCGACATAGTTCGCCGCGGGCAGGTCGATGGTCAGGTTGGACACCGTGTAGGTGCTGCTGTCGAGGCCCCGGCCATCGAGCGTTCCCGTGAAGGGATTGCTTATGCTGCCGATCGGGATGAAGGTGCTGCCGGCCCAGACGTCCGCAGCCGTGCCGTTGGTGGCCGTGGCATCGACGTTCTGGTTGAGGGTATAGCTGGCCCCCGGGCTCATGTTCATCAGCTGCAGCTGATGGGCGTTGGCGATGGTCGTCGAGTACTCCGAGGCGAGCATCGGCAGCGTGGCGCCGGCGGCACCGTTGGCGTTGTTCAGCGTGCTGTCGATGTCGACCAGCACCCAGGCGTTACCGCTTGCACCCGGCGTCGTCGTGAACGTGAATCCGGCCAGGTTCGATGCCGTCTGCATCTGCGCCGTCGTCAGGCCCGTGCCCGCGGGGCTCTGGGACGTGCCGGTCGTCGTCGTGTTCCAGTAGCTGTTCGTGACCGTCCCGTTGTTGATGTTGACGAGACCCTGGACTACGCCCGCCGCCGAGGACAAGGGTCCGGATGCGTAGCTGGTCGTTATGGACCCATTGCCATAGTTGAAGCCGACCAGGCCCCCGACGTTGCTCGTGGGCGCCGTGACCGAGCCGACCGCGTAGGAATTGCTGATGGAGCCCACGTTGTAGCCGACGAGCCCGGCGGCGGTCAGTGCGGCGGACGTGGTCACCGGGCTGGAAGAATAGGAATCGGTGATCGTGCCGGCGTTCTGTCCTGCCAGGCCGCCGGTGTTGAAGCCGCCGTTGACGGCGCCCGAGGAGTAGCTGTAGGCGATGCTCCCCGAAACGCTGGAGCCCACGAGGCCTCCCACGTACGCATTGGTGCCGGTGCCGGCCGTGACCGTCGCAACGGAGTAGGAATTGGTGATGGTGCCGAAATTGATTCCGACCAGGCCGCCCGCGTTGCCGTACGCGGCGGCGCTCATGCCGCCAACTGCCCCGGCCGAATGGCTGTTGCTGATCGTTCCGTACGCGAATCCGACCAATCCTCCCAGGTTGTTCTGCTGCCCGCCGTACACGCTGGCGTTGACGAAGGAATTGGAAATCACGCCGCCTTGCGCGTTGCCGACCAGTCCACCGACGTTCGCGTAGGCTCCCGCCGAGACGGGCGCGGTGGAAAAGCTGTTGTTGATCGTGGCACCGGAGCTGCTGCCGGCCAGGGCACCCACGTTGGTGCCATAGCCGAAGCCGCCGGGGAGCGTCGCCGTGACGCTACCTCCGACCAGGCCGACGTTGCTGATGGTTCCGGTAACGACGCCGAACAGCCCGACATCGGACAGGGTCGCGTTGTTGATGAGGAGATTGCCAATCGTGTGGCCGAGACCGTTGAAGGTGCCGCTGAATGGCGTTGCGGTCGACCCGATCGGCGTGAATCCCGCCGAGCCCCAGACACCGCCCTGACCGGTGGCGCTGGCATCGATGTTGCTGCCCAGCGCGTAGTAGCCGGACAGGTTGCCCTGCATGCCCTGGAGCGTTGCACCCGTGCTGTCGGACGGATCCGAGCCCAGCGCATTGATGACGGTGTAGACGTTGCCGCTGATCGTCAGGGTACCGGTGCCGGAGAAGTCGGCGCGGCCGTAGAAGCCGTTGGCGCCCAGGCCGAAGTTGAGCGTGCCGCCCGAGACCGCGGCATCGGCGCCATTGGCGGTCCCCGGATTGAGCGTGAAGGAACCGGTGCCGGTGATCGTCATCACGCTGTTGATGTTGATGTTGTTGGCGGCGGTGAGCGTCAGCGTATTGGCGCTCCAACTCACGGTGTCGTTGACGTTGAGGTTGCCGCTGCCGGCGCTCTGGCCGCTGCTCGACTGGAGCGACACGTTGGTCGTGCCCAGCTCGGCGCTCAACGTGGCCCCGGTGATGTCGCCGCCGCTCGGGGCGATGGTGAAGTCCTGCGGGTCGACGAGCCAGCTGCCGGTCAGGCCTGCACGCGCCGCGGTGGTGATCCTCGCGCCATTTTCGACGTGCACGGTGGCCGCGCTGGTTTCGATATCGCCGCCATTGCCGCCGTTGGGCGCACTGGCGTCCAGCGTGCCGCCGACGTTCACGCCGGCGGACTGCATGTCGCCCAGCAGATAGATGTGGCCCGCGCTCTGGCCGATGGTCTGGGCCTGGATCAGGCCCGTGTTGTTCACGCTCGCCGCCAGCACGGAATCGAGGCCCTTGGCCGTCAGGATGACCGTGCCGCCGTCGGCCAGGATCGCCTGGCGATTGGCCACCAGCGCCGCGAGCGCACCCTTCTCGATCGCCACGCCCAGCAGCGAATCGCCGTTGAAGTTCAGGCTGATGCGCTCGCCCGCCGCCAGTGCCGCCGTGCCCAGCCGCGCCACGATCAGGCCCTGGTTGATCACCTGTGCGCCGAGCAAGGCCGCATAGCCGCCGTCCCTGGCGCTGATCGTGCCCAGGTTGATGATGCTGGCGTTCGAGTTGCCGGCGAACGTGCGCTTGCCCGCCATGAAATCAGCGTCGCCGATGCCCAGCGTCGTGGCAAGAAAGCCCTGCGCGTCGATGCTCGCGCCCTTGCCGATCAGCACGCCGGCGGCATTGAGCAGGAAGACCTGGCCGTTGGCGCTGAGCATGCCGTCGATCACCGACGCCTGGTTGCCCACCACGCGGTTCAATATCACCGCCGCCGCATTGGGCTGCAGGAAATCGACCTGCGCGGCGCTGCCCACCGAGAAGCTCTGCCAGTCGATCGCGGCGCTCTGGCTGTTCTCCTGCACCGTCATCGTGTTGCCCTTGGCGCTGATCTGCGCCGAACCGGCGCTCACGCGCCCGCCCGAGGGCAGCGCACCGGCACCGGGTGCGGCGTGCGCCCCCGCGGCCACCAGCACCCCCGCGAGCAAGGCGCCGGCCCTGGGACCGCTGCGACCGGATTTGCGGTGTCCGCGCGCATGCTCGCCCGCCGCCACATAGCCGCCGATCCTGCGATTCCACACCAGCCGGTAAATGCGATTCATGTCTGTTTCTCACTTTGCGGGAGCGACAGCGGCTCCGGGAATGGGGTTTGCGGGTCTTCGTTCGCGGGATGCGGAAGGGGGCACATGCGCGCGCCGCGCTAGCGGCGCGCAACGGGCGCTAGAACCTCCAACCCAGTTGCAGCAGCAGCTTCGTGCGTGGCGCCGGCTCGCTCATCGGCTCGGCGGCCTGCAGGCGATGGGCGATGCTCGCGTGCAGCATCGGGCCCTTGCCGACCGCGTCGAGCCCGAGGCCCAGGTCCGATAGGTGGCGCTCCGGGGCGGCGCCGAGCGGGCGCGCAGCGCCGGCCTGGCCGAAATCGCTGAATACCTGCCAGGTGGTCTGCACGCTGGCAAGCTGCACCAGCGGATGATCGAGTTCGGCGCGAACGAAGCGCCCGGTGTCGCCGATCAGCTCCCCCGGCGGGTACGCCAGGACCCCGCCGACGCCCGAGACCGCCATGCGCTCGCTGGCGTCCAGGCTCTTGCCGCCGAGCGTCTGCTGCAGGCGCAGGGCGAGGTTGAGCGTGTAGTCCGCCGGCAAGCGGCTGCTGCGGCTGGCGCCCGCATCGATCTTCGAATAGCCGCCGGCGCTGCGCGGACCGGCCTGGTCCAGCGCCAAGGCCCGCGCCTCGCCGATATCGAGCACGCCGTGGACGATCGAGAAATCGGCCTGCGTCAGTCCGTCCGCGCCCAGCAGCACGCGCTCGTCGCGCACGGTGAGGCCGGCGTTCACCGACTTGGTGGTCTTGGGCGTGTGCGTTCCTGTCGATCGGATCTCGTCGAGCAGGTCCTTGTAGCCCAAGCCGGCGGCGATCTCGATCGTCTGCGCGGTCGTGCGCCGCAGCGGATAGCTCAGGCCGAGGTCGGCGCCCTTGGCATTGCCGACGGCGTCGAGGGCCTCGTAGGCGTTGCCCAGCTGGTAGGTGGTCTTGTTCGCGTCCACCTGGCCGCGCAATCCGTTCGCGGCCAGCGGCAGCGCGTACGCAAGACCACCGTTGAGCAGTCCACCGGCGTCCGTCGCCAGGGCGGTCAAGGACAGGCGGTCGCCCAGGCCCGCGGGTGAATTCGCGTTGGCATCCAGGCTCAGGCGATCCTTGCCGGTATAGGCCGATCCGTAGTTGTCGAGCGCAAGGAATCCGTCGTAGCGCGCGGTTGCGACCGTATCGACGGCGAAATCGGACGTTCCGACCTTGTCGCCGGGCATGACGTCGGCGCGCGTGACCTGCACGCCGGGCGTGTCGTTGATGACGAGCATCGCGCGCTCGAGCGTGTCGAGCGAGACGATGTCGTATTTCTTGACGTCGTCGAGCATCGCCTGCACGACCGGGGCGCGCACCAGCGAGCGGTTGTCCAGGCGGAAACGGCCGTAGTTGCCCTCGACCACGCGGATCAGGATGCTACCGCTGGTGACTTCCTGCGTCGGAATATAGGCGCGCGCGACGAAATAGCCGGCTGCGCGATAGTGCCTGGTGATGCGCAGCGCCACCGCTTCCAGCTCCTGCAGGCTGAGCGCCTTGCCTGCCGCATCGGCGACCAAGGCCTGCAGCGTCGCCGTATCGATGACGCGGTTGCCTTCGACCCGCAGCGACTTGACCTGCACCGTGGGGCCTCCGGGCAGCTGCGTCATCGGCGGCTCGATCGGCGGCGTGCCGCCGATCGCGGGCAATGCCGGCGCGGGCGCCGCCGGCATCGGCGGGGGCTGGCTCTGGCGCAGGGCGTCGCCGATGTTGGGCAGCGCTTGCGCGAACGACACGCCGGCCCAGGAAAACAGGCAAAGCGTGGTCGCGATTCGTTTGAACATTTGGGTCCTCCTGGCACGCATGCCGGATCGGCCACTTGCTTTTCTTGAACA